>JGI24021J15306_10013285_pt1 | contig 10232 bp, 6 predicted proteins | sample Ectturendosymbi1_FD_15306 | JGI IMG/M metagenome (IMG submission 15306) | reverse complement strand
TGATAAGTACAAGCTTGAATCATTGCAAGGAGATGGGAGCAGAACCAGGCAGGCAATCCCTCAAAATGCCCGCTGAAAAGCTAGGGCCTGTAATTGTTGCTATATATATATATATATAACTATTTGATAAGAAATTTAAAAGCATATATATAAGTACCAGTCACTATAACTTGGTCTTTATTGTGAAGTTAAGTTAGTTTGCTTTACAGGCTATGCATCTTGTATATCGTGCCATTGAAAAAGAACCTGTGCCTTCATGTTTACCTCTTGGGTTAGTTCCTCCATGCAAGCGAATTTCTCAAGTATCTACATCTGTTCCATCTTCAACTTCATCAGTTGACCGAAAGTTGCCTGGTATATACAACTTACACTAGCATTTTCTTATGGTTAATAAGCAAAAGAATTGACAGTAGTTAATATATTTCAACAGGAGCTGTTCCAGTTCTCCCTATTTTGCCTACTTCTCCTGTACTTACTCGCCATGTGAGCACATCCAGCAATACATCTGGAGTATCTCCAAAGCATGCATCCACAGTATGTTTGAAGTGTGTGTTTATGAATTAGCTATGATAAAGTTTGCGTTGTTCATATGTATAATTAAAGAAACTTGTTTGTAGCATTCCAAAGTGATTGGGACAGTTTCTGAATGTGATAATGTTGAAATATTAGGTGTATGCACGTAGTAGAATATACATAGAATTTGCTTGTCGCGTTGCAGATTGCCAGTAATCAGTCATCAGTACCTTCTCCATGGATTATTACTGCTGCTGATCGTACTAGATTTTCAAACATCTTCCACCAAAAGAAAGATCCTGATGGCCTAATAAGTGGAGCTGCTGCAAAAGATGTTTTTGTTCAAAGTGGCCTGCTACCACCAGTACTTGCTCATGTGTGGTGAGATTCACAAGTTCTTTTACTTAAATCCTAAGTAATACGACTGCGGTATTTGGTCTTTCCAGTTTCCTTTAAACATTTTCTTTGGTTTTCTGAGATGTTTGTGACCGTTGTGATTCTCTGAAACTTCTTGAACTGTTATGATAAGAGCAGTTGTATAACTATCTTTCATTCAAGTGAACTGTTATATATTTTTGAAGGTAAAATAAAAACTAATAAATATCAGAAATCATGTTGAAAATGGCAAAAGTTCACAAATATCTTGGTGTGAGCACAAAACGTCTAATCATAAATTAGTTGTTCTTGACTTACAATAGCTAGCTATAACGACATTGTTCTTGCAATTAGAGCTTGACCAACAAGACTATTTGGCCAATACTGATGTTTTTCATTGGCAAAAACTGATGCCAAATGTTGCCAAAACCCATATTTCTGCATTATTTAAACCACAGTTGAAAAAAAACTGCTATGCATAATTAACCAACTCACAAGAAAATGATATTGCTTACAACAGAAGAAATACATGAAAATATTTGTGGTTTTGCAAAATAATGATATATCTAGCAAGGTTGATAACCCACGTGTTTTTTTCAAAATAACTATAAAACCCACTCTTTAGCTTTCCTTTGAAAAATCTACTATGAAGTAAGAAGTAAAATAAGCAGCACACTCAACTATAAATTTTTTAAAATCAAACAAAACAAACAGCAACGAAATTTGAAGTACTTGAAAAACACAAATAATTCGAATAGTTTGAGTAAATTCTACTGGTTATATTTTTCATCTATGTAAAATCTGTATATTTTTCCCAATTTTTCTGCCTTCTCTGCATCCAAACTGTTTTTGATGTTGGACTGTACCAAACCATATGTTGAAAAAATACACTCGATGCTGAACTTGCAGGGCATGCACATAAACTTGACGTGAAACTGCAGAGGTTATGTGAGAGTGGCTTTTCTGTTTGCTGTACGTGTGCTTGCCAAGCCTTTCCACTTTCGAGTGAACTGACCAACAATACTTTGCAAAATTAACAAGGATGGGGTACATTGCTTTACCCTCAATTTTGAACACCATAATAGGTGTAACAAGTTATTATTGCGTAATTCTGAAAATGGTGATATTGCATGATGCAATAAAAATAATTCAGAATGGGGTTTTTGTGTTTTTCATATATAAAGAATAAAACCTGTTTCTTCTTTAAAAACATGAAAATGGGTTTTGGGTTAAAAAAAAGTAGGTGGGTTGTTTTTTTTAAAAAACCCGGGTTTTTCTCAACCGTGGTATCTCGTAACTTTAAGTTTACTTCAGGAAGCACAGTTTTTCAGCATTGTCTCCTTGCAATCAGGGTTGCAGAGTTAAAGGTAAAATGTCTGACACTCACTCCAACCTTTTCAACATTTCTGACCATTCTAAATATTCCAACTCCAGACCTGTTTTTTAGGTTGTTTTTTGGTCATAGACCGAAATGTTTTTGAAATGACTGAAAAAATTTAGTAATTTTGGTCATAATGTCTGAAAATATAGGGTATTGAACACTGCTATGGCGAGTTTTAATGCAACTGTGAGACAAATGACCAAAATGTTTCAGTGACCAACATGTCTCAGCAAAAAAATGACCAAAATATCACAGTGAAAAAAAAAAGCTCCAGACTCCGACTCAAACGTAACATGAGTGAAGTTTGGCTGTCAACAATTTTGTAGCAACTAGCAATCAATGGAAATCATTGTGCACAGCAAGAATCCTCTGTTTCAATAAAAGTTTCACAAGAAATTGTGCCATTTCAACAGGAATTCCCAACGTAGGAGTGCGATGTAAAAATAATTCGGTTGGACTTCTGGAGTCGGAGTCGGACAAAAAAATCCGACTCCGAATCTTCTTGTTGATAGGAATCCGATTTCAACTCCACCCAAAAACCTCTGACTCCTTGCGACTCCGGCATTGACTCCACAACCCTGCTTACAATGAACATCTGCACAAGCAAACCCAACAGTGCTGGCTAAAAACTCAGACTTTGGAACACTGTGTAAAACAGCAGTATAGTAACCTTCATGTGGAAATATTGTGAATGTGTGTCACCAGAAATTTGCTGATATGTTGCATCAGCATCGTCGTTATATCGACTGATTTACAGTGGCATGGTGATGCGCTGGTCAAGTTTTACTTGTAATTAGCAACTCACTTGGTGAATGTGGTTGGGGTACAGAAGCACTGCCAACATTTATGTTTACGCAGGAATCTGTGTGACCAGCAGGTTGTTGGAAAGTTAAAATTGGAACAGTTCGTGCTGGCCATGCATCTCATTTCCCAAAAAGTTAAAGGTGTTGTTGTTGATCTACCAACCCAACTAACTCCAGAAATGTTGTCTCAAACAAGTCAGGACTTTGGATTTGGGGTAAAAGAGTGTGGCATTGAATGATAATCCAAGTTGAAATTATTTGCTTTTTGTTATTAATGCTATGATAAGATGTAGGGTATAAAAACTGTCCAAAGAGTTAATTATAGCAAAAACTTAACATGCACTATTGAATGTGCTTTTTACAAGCCAAGTATATGAGTTGTCATGGTTATGTAATATTCTTATTCCATTTGTTGCAAGGTATATGCATTATTAGAGTTGTACTAATTTATCATCTGTTTACCTCATATATTGTCTGTAGTCAAGAAAATACCTGTGTTGACCAATTGCTTGGTACTTCAATTTTTTGGCATAGGATGGTTTTCAAATTAATGTCTCATTGTAAAACTAAGAATCAGGAAGCACGTTTACATGTCAACTTACCATGTTTTTTGCTTGAAATCAACTATTAGCATTAAAGATGTTTACAATTAATTTTATTCCTGCCAGAAATTGGTGAGATTCTGCCGAACCTTTCAGTTTCATTTGCCATAGTTTTTGTAAAAAGTTGATTCATTCACCTTTTGCGACTGCTGAAGTGATTGACTAAAGTACTGATAACTCGTAGTTATCAAATTAATAATGAAGACTTTTTGTTTTGTCCATTTTCTTTTTTTTTTTCTTTAGCTACATCAAGGTGAGTAGAACTTAACTGGATGTAGCTGGATAGAAAGATTGAAACGTTTTATGTTTGTTTCAACTTCTGCATTTAATTTTTAATAAATTTTGCGAACTCCCATTGTTTAATGATGCTACTACTAAATTTGTGACTATTATACTCACTGTCCTGTGTGTAAGGCAGCCATAGCCGTACCCTTCCGTATATCTTATATAACCAGTGAATCTGTGTGCTGTCCCTCATTCTCACTGCATAACTTTATGCATGGTGTGTTCTGTGAGACATTTTTCTCAACATAGGATTAGGAAGGTTACTGTTATAAATGCTGTGGTAACAGCTGCCTTAACTCATCTAAAATTAGCCACTTACTGTATCCAGAGTGTCACCAGTTACTGTAGCACTAATGCACCCATGTACTTGTTACAATCCATTGCAAAAGACTTTCAATTTTAATTATGTATTGTTATGCTTTAATATTATATTTTTTCTATGAAAAAAGTGTGCATTTACTCACTATAACATGATAACATATGTGTGGATAAGGCTTGACCCACTCTGTGTGTATAAAGTGGAGTTCCTGAAAAACATAAAACAAAAATTGTAACTTTTGTATTTATTTCAAAGTGTAAATTGAACCGCCCAAGTCAGATGTTTAACATGTACTAAACTTAATCATGAGTGCCTCAAATGTCTTGTAGGGTTTTCATGATAATTGACATATATTTCCTCAATTGTCATTTATGAGTTCCTTCAGCACGTGTTTTTCTTGACAAGCTTTATTGAAAAAATATATGAAAGATGCACATTTGTATTTTCATATCTTTCATTTAGGATAGTCCCTTCCCAATTAACTCAAAGCATAATTTGCATGTCAGTCTTTACAGCAAAAAGATAAGATGAAGACGTTGCAACCTAATGACAGGGAAATTGTGCACTGGGCAATGAAACTAAATTCCTAACACGTTCGGCGCACGTGTACGATATTTTCCTACTTAAAATCACACCTGAGCCACCATTTTCGCACCACTGCTACTCCATAGCTTGCCAGGCGATTGAACTAGAGAGCTGTTCGAACCCTTAAAAGATGCAGCAAGTCTTCTAGTTTAGATTAAAAAAACTCGGAAAGTTTTGGAATTTGTTTTTTTGTAGGTGACGTCATAAGCGTAGGTTTAGGCATTTGTTACTGGGCCCTGGGTGCCAACGCCATGAGCTAATTTTGCCAATTTTTTGACTCAAGTTTTTGGTGGAAAGTAAGCTATAAGCCAGGTCTTCAGAGCCCTTGATTGTGTTTTTCACGTGTCTGGTTCCAAAGCTTTGGCCTAAAAATAACAAATTAATTTATTAATTACCTAATTAATTAATTCGTTGTCTATTTTTTGGCCATAAGAGCTACTTCTTTGGTTCGGATTAATACGAAGGGCTACCGGTTTGATGCACGCTTCAGAACTATCAAATTTGTTCAACTCACCTTTAATTATGGTATTAATGAGTGATGATATTCGTTAGGTACTCTCCACAAAGTTGACAAACAAGCGAGTATATCGAGCAATTTTTGTAAATAGGAAATCGATTTCACGTAACAAAACGCATCCTCAGTCCTAACATCTTAGTCAAATTGATATTCATCTGTGTAAAGACAATGATCATGTTAATGTTATTTTTAGAACAGGCCCTAGGACGACACACGCCATCCTTGCGGGCACCATGTTGGTGAACCTTGAAAACATCTNGCTTTTAACGGGGCAGTGGCGTAGCAAGGGGGGGGCCGCGGGCCCTGGGCGGTACTTTAAGGGGGGCTGCACTTCGCTGACCAAAAATTAATTTTTTAAAGAATTTTAAAAGTTCTGGTTATTCGTTATTATTTTAAATGCATTTTTAAATGTTCTACAGCTTTTCAATTTTCATGTTTAGAAGCTCTAAACTGGTAGGCTAGCCTAAAAGAACACGACATGCGACTTTGAAGTGAGTGAATTGATAAAATGTTTGGGGGCGAAGAGTTTTCTGAGACGGGCCCAATTTTTTTAAACTATGTCCAATAGTTTTAAATTAGGTCCAACACATCTTTCCAAGGGGGGCGAAAAAATTTCCTGCGCCCCCTATTTACGGGCATGCTTATTTGGGGGCCAATTGTGCCCCAGTCCGTACACCTTCCTCGCCAGACAAAGCCATTTCAGCCATCTCAGTCAAAAGTCCTTTGCACAAAGGAAAAAGATGACACTCGACCGCAGACTAAAAGCGTTAGGGCTCCAGTTGTTTTCGGTTTGTATTTCCACTTCTCTCAAAATCTGATAAAAAGTTTGCATGAAATCGCGGTAAATAGTCAAGGCTAGCTTAATCCTTTTTCTCGTATCTTTGGTCTCTCAGTAACGCCCCAACTGCACGTCATAACATCTCCTGACACTTAGGCATTAGCGACGAACATTTCGTTGGGGCGGCGATGGCAAGCCCGCCTCTAAATCGAAGGGTTGAGCGTTCGATCCACGGTCACCGAGTGAATCGCCGTGGTGCTCCTTGGGCAAGATCGTTCGCCTAAACTGCCCCGGTAAGAAGCATATTTCAGGCATTGGAATGCCGCTAATTGCCGTCGCCAAAATTATAAAAAAAACATTTCTTGGCACATCTCATGCTATTTTTTAATGTTCAGTGGGATATTTTCAATAACTGACATAAGCTGCAGCCCAGTCATTAGGTGAGTTAATCGACATTATATTTGGGCGGTTGAAGTGAAGAACTTTGCAAGATAACTTTTCTCAGTTTCAATACAACTGCTGTATTTCTGCATGACGTAATGGTGCCGGAAAATGACTTCCCTGAAGCGGGGTAGTGCAGTTGGTGTATTTTCATGGGTAACTTTGAGCTCAGATTATCGGTTTGAACTACAAGTAGAGTGGATAAGAGCCAGACGATAGGCAACGTGGTTTTCGTGAAGTCGCCTTTGTTCAACGGTACACTTTAAAGATTGGCAGTCATAGAAAAAGTTATTTCAACAAGAAAAATTTAAAAAAGGGGTTGCTCTCATTTTGATGAATTTGAGACAAGAACCTTAGTCTGAAAACCTAACGAAAGGGTAAACGATTAGATGTGATTGTGGTTGACGCTTTTATGTAAAAGAGCTTTAATCGAAACGGTTGTACAGCTTGGCAATGGCTGCACTGAATAAAGTTGTTCATTGCAATACCGTCGAACGTAAGACGTTGTAATCACTGCTGAGCATCCAGAAGGCCTAAGTTCCAGTTGGCATGGTATGGTAATACAGTTTTCGAAATAGACGTCTGTTGGTAGCCAGTCCTGTCGCCACGGGGGCTTTGGTTGGCTTAGCCCAAAAAAAACTGCAAGTCCCATAAAATTGGAATATGAAACATCATAAATCAGTGGATTTTTTGTTAAATTTTAGAATGCCAGTCCCCCTGTACAAACGTAGTGTCCCAATTGAAGACCTTCTGGCGATGGTGCTGTTGGTAACGAACAAAGGCAAGGAATAACACTGCACGTGTAATTCGAAGAAGTCCAACAGCTAGACCAAGTGTGAATGACAACTGAAGCCAGCGATTCTCAGCCATAGCCGGTTTTAAACCTATTTAAAATATTTTTTTTAAATGGGTCCCTGTACCTATAGAGGGCTCGGCGCAAGTGCCGACAGAGTTAACGTTTGAAGCCTTTTATACATACTAAGAGGATTAAACCACTACTGAAACGTGAAATGAACAAATGAAACGTCCTTTACATCACTGAGATCATATTGTGAAATTGATATTATATCCTGCTATACGCAGTATATATAGGCCTACTTTTTTAGTTGAAGACGGGGACACTACACGAGATTTTAACATGCATAAATGTTTACATTTGTAAAGTAGGTATGCCGCCATCACATCCCCTAAGTTTTCCGTTTGATCCCCTGGAATGTGTCAACTATTAAAATGCGATGAGGTGAACTTACCGAAGATTTAAAAACCGACAAGGAGGAAAGTTTGACGAAACATGTGGGTTCGTATGTGTCTATGCAAAGAGAGCAAAAAATAGAAAAATTAATGATGAGAAAGGTGGCGACAAGCAGAAAAAGCAAGAATCATACTCGACAATAAAACACAAGACACACTTCAGTTTGTTAGTGTTTGATTGCGATTTTGAAGATGCTTTGCTAATCCTTATATCTTTAAATAAGCATGAAACATGATCTTTGTTTCATTTAAAATGTTGTAAGCAAATTTAAGGGGTTGAAAGGGCAGCACTTTTATGGTCGCCCCCGGGCGGCACTTAGCCTTGCTACACCACACGCCACAGTAACGGAGTATTACGCCACAGTAACGGAGTATTAGTAAATTCGGAGTAGTAAACGGAGTATTATTTCGGAGTAGTAAACGGAGTATAAATTCGGACGGAGTATAAAAATTCGGAGTAGTAAACGGAGTATAAATTCGGAGTATTAGTAAATTCGGAGTAGTAAACGGAGTATTACGCCACAGTAACGGAGTATTAGTAAATTCGGAGTAGTAAACGGAGTATTATTTCGGAGTAGTAAACGGAGTATAAATTCGGAGTATTAGTAAATTCGGAGTAGTAAACGGAGTATTACGCCACAGTAACGGAGTATTAGTAAATTCTGTAATCACAAACAACATCACCTAGGAATAGAATTTAGCGAAATATGTATTGTTGGTAATAACGCAATCAAAGTTGCACCTGTTGTTCAAACCTACGAATCGTTATTACTTTAGGACAGTGGTAGCGTATCCGATGGAAGCAGCGGTATTGGAGACTCGGCAGCGATGCGAGAACTGGATGCACTTAATCAAGAAATTGAGGAACTGCGAAAAGAAAAAGAAGCTCTTACTGCTGAAATCCAGCAAAAAGATAATTCCATAAAAGTTGTTAGCAATGAAGTACAGGTGTGTTTCTTGTGTTTTGAAAAAATGATTTTTTAGTAAATCGCAGGCATGGTGCCAATTATCAGCTTCTCAACCTTCTTCAGCTTGCGACTCACGTCTGCTGACAATTATTTACGGTGCCCACTATGAGATATTGCTGTAAAACAACNAAACTACTGAGATATGATAAATAAACAAAATGTTAACAATGGGCGGATATCTAGGTCCTGTTTCNCGATTTAATCAATTTGAAAAACGGCCAATTTTCAAGAAACGGTTTTGTTACATGCCGGAAAATGTTACATTTTGAAAAGCGCCGACCTATGCCGCTGCAGTCCTTTGCGCTAGATCTAATATTCAAATACCGAGGAAATGCGGACTGTAAATTTCAGTCATTCTTGAGCCGTGGTGTCTGAAAATATTAAAGTAAGAACTTAGAAGATACTGCATGGGTATGAAGAACATAATGCTCAGAAAAAATCTGTGTGGTTTCAACATTTTTTTTTATTTAACGACAATTTTGCTACAGGCGGTAGCCTGACTGGTGCAATTTTGTCGTGTCACGTCGAGGTTTCACCATTATTGCAGCCTTTGTCACTATAGTGGTTGACATAATCCGAAAAAAAAACATATAGGCCGGTGGTTGTCAATGTGGCTGTTATTGCTAAAATAGCAACCAGATCCCACATCTTCGCAAGTTTTTCGTGCGAAATCTACTTTCATAGATTTGCGTTCAGAAAATTTTTACAATTAGTTTGAATGGCGTCTCATGGCTGAGCTGTCATGATGAAGGTGAAGCGTGAACAGGCAATTAAGCAATGTAGCGGTTTGTAGTAGAGAGCTGAGAAGCGGCCTAGCAACTGGAGAAATACATTACAAGGTTATATAATCGACTTGTCAAGGGAAATTTAAAACCAGATACAGGGCTGAGGTTCATTTCAGATTTACGATGGTGAAGTTGCGTAGGGCATCTAATGATTTAAATATGGTATGTTTAGGAGTGTGGGGCGACTAGTCTCCGCAAAGACGACAAAGTTAATCATTCAACAAATTTTTAAAAATAGGAATTCGATTTCACGCAAACTCTACCCATCCTCGGTCCTGAAATCTGCAAGCAATTGCTTGGGGTGAAAAGTTGAAAGGTTAAAGCAAGAGCAGAGAAAGCAAACAAACTTAAGACTGAAACGAATAAACCAAACACAACTGCAAAAAGCTAGAAAATACGTCGTTCCCAAATAATTGCTTTTGCTGTAACCGGAAAATTATCATGCGCCAATTACCAAGCAACGAAACAAGTCCACATTGACGAAATCACGTCGCGATCACTCAAAGCAGAGCGTTGGTAGAATGCGGAAACAGAATTGCGTTCGTGAGGTTGGCAGACGTACTCTAGGAAGCCAGTAGCGGACACAGGCTAATTTGGTGGGGGGGATGCGATATCGATTTGCAATGAAC
>JGI24021J15306_10013284_pt1 | contig 10232 bp, 4 predicted proteins | sample Ectturendosymbi1_FD_15306 | JGI IMG/M metagenome (IMG submission 15306) | reverse complement strand
AATTAAAAAAAAAAAAAAAAAAAAAAAACCACTCGCGATAATGGCAATTTACATGACAAATGAACGTTTGTATGAGAAGAACTAAAACCATGTTTTGTTTTGAAAATGGGCGTTCGCGGTTGCAAACACACCAGTTGACGCTAAAAAAGAAACATAAACCCAGCCACGTTTAATTCGACCAGACAGCCCACTTTTTCCAGGATAACCAAACGCCGTTCATTGTACCAAGAAGCACTGTAATCCCGCTTTTTTGGTTTGCAGCATGGAATGTCGACAAGCAACATTCCTGTTGGATTTTGGTCATATCTGGTAGGTTGTATGTTCCTAGTGGTTGTTGGTGCTCCTGATATACTCACACAGAACAGCAGGGTCTTTCTGAATTATTAGGACTAATGTCACAACATTTCAAATACAGGCTGATGCTGGATTTCGAACTTACGATTCGACTGCAGCCGTCTCGTCAGTGAGCCGTGACCCAAACTGATTAGACACACGTCATTCACGGAAGTAGCGTGGCCAGAGTAACGAATAGTAGGCGCATATTTGTAAAAGTCTTGTTTGTTTGAGGCATCGCAGCAGTGGTTCCTGCATTGAGCAGCGCAACCACTGCAGACAAGACATACTGTGCAGGTACCGGTGACGCGACAGGGCTTGTAATTAAAACAAGATTGATCTGTCGATCCAATCGTTTTTTTATCGGGAAGCACGCTGCAGGTGGAAGGCTCGTGATGCTTTAGAAGTGGCGACGTGTTGCTTGAATAACGTATCATACCTAGTCACTTTGGTTTACATCTCGATCGCTGTGCAACGAAGCGCGGTATACCGTCCTAACTGTGTTTATGGCAAGTTAAAGTTTTAACAGCATTGTCAGTTTTCAGCAAAACTCTCCCAATATTATATATATTTTTAGTAGTGACTACCTCAATTCAAGTCAATTATCTTCTAGTTTCCATTAAAACTCCCAACAACCAACGCGATTTGACCAAGAAGGTCAGAGGCCTTTAATAAGACGCTGGGTTTGGAAAGCCTAGTCCTAAACTCTAAACCAAGGCTGCCCAGCCCGCGAGGTTGTTTTAAGTGGCCCGTGATGTAATAAGTTCGTTAGCAGACTTTTCAAATTTTTAGCATTTTTTTTATAGGCTCAAGTATATTTGCCATCGAAACACACCAAAATTACACCTGTTGTTTCTGTTATGGGCCTACCACCCAAAAACTTGTATAACAAACGCTTCGAAAATGTCAACTATTTAGATTTGGTTTACATTCATACAAGCTGACAACACTGCGTGCAACTATAGGACTCATTATCACCTCGTGTTATCGCATAAAACTAATCAAAATCAAGGGATTTGTTACGTTGCAATAGCTTATTGTTACGTCACAAAAAAACGTTTGTGGCTCGCAATAAATTTCCTCATTTCCTCATGTGAAAGCGGCCCGCAACACTAAAAGGTTGGGCAGGCCTGCTCTAAACCTAAAGGAATGAGGAAAGTGACGTCAAGCGGTAAATCGACTCCATCGATGATAACTTTAGGAGCAAGTTGCTTTGAACCGCGCCTTGACACCGCTCAACAAGCCAGTCAAGGTTGGACGATGCGATCGATTTTAAATCAAACTTTATAAAGACATGCATTGATACTGTTTGGTTGCTTTCTGAATGTCAGAGTTCGCTGCCAGAACTACGCAATACGAGGCAGTTCAATTAGGAGGCCTTGGTTCGAGTCGGTTTCCTGCGCCCAGGCACGACAGCACCAGTGATCACCGCATGGACATCTATCCGTGACGCCTTGAATGAAACAGGAGATACAAAACGGTATGCAGAAATGAACACTAACATCAATATTTTAGTGAACTACACGAACGATTTTTTTTCACCAGAACAGAAAATGTTTGGCTGTATCGCAGGAATAATTACACAGAATTTGTCTCCGGCGGAATCTACTTGGAGAATATTTAGCCATATGTTTCAACAATTCAAAGTTGAAAAACAGGGGATTAACGTCTGTGACTCCAGCATAATAAACTTCTGACAATAACATTTTGCTTGCCGCTACCTACAGTAGGTGTAACATCCAAGACAGTCATGAGCATGCGCATAAAGTTTGCCTTTGCGGGTAGCGCCATTCAATGCAAGTCAAAATTAAAACCGCAAACATCTCTTTCAGTGCAATCTCGATAATACAGCCGAAGGCATAGGCGTAGCCAGGAGGGCCCAGGGGACCATCCCCCAAAATTTTTTAACAATTTACTCATTTTGTGCTTTGAGAAGCGGCGTCCCAAACAAAATACTGTTGTTCGACTAAAATCGAACATTCTGCCCCCCCCAAACATTTTGGCCTGGATACGCCACTGGCCGAAGGCCCGGCAACTACGAGTCTGTGAAGGGAGGCTTTTTCTCATCCCTTTGGCCAATATTTTTTTCGACAGAATCGCGAGATCTGAACTCTACAGGGTTAAATTGTGCTTGATTTAAAATGAAGGTTGGTGAGAAGCATGATTGTCGTGCGCGTGTGTTAACGCATAGAAAAGAACGACCAGTCCAGGACGGACTTCACTGCAAGACCAACAATTACGTGCGCTCCTCCATTGCTTGGTGTTGGCAACGCGTTGAAAAGTACAATGTGCACAAGCACGTCGCTAACGGCGAAGCCATGTTTGAAATTAGCGCCGTGTCTGGTGGAGAAGCCGACGTAATAAGCCAGAACTCAAGCGCATCAGTGCAGGTGGCAAGCGCGGGTAACTGAGGTCGTCCCAAGCCGAAACTAAGCGATCACATGAGAAGGATTTGCGTCATTTCTTGTACGAGCTACTCCATCGACAGAGCGCACCTCATATTGTGACGAAGCCGTTGGCACGGGAGTAGTAACAGATCAGAAAATGACGGTCGCGTGAAGTCTCAGTCGACATCCCACTACAGGGGCGTGACGAGGTTAGATGGCGCCCGGGGAAGGAAACAAGTTTGATGCCCCCGTGCTCGAACCTGAGATCTTTCGGAAGCAAATTTACTGCATTGAAGAAAGAACTTTTGACATGGTTGGGACTTTTCGGCTCCACCCGCAGTGATTTGGCCCCCCATCGTAATTCGGCGCCACGCGAAATGTGTCCCCTTTCCCCCCTCGTTACGCCCCTGTGCCACTATCACAGTCCGGAGAAAGGAGCAGTCAGCCTACAACTTCTGTTTGTTGTATTGTTACAAGTGAACAGGATAGTTGCGTTCGTCAGTTTTTCCGTTCCGAGCGTAAAAGGCGGAGGCGAGAAACAAACACCCTCGCTTTCATTTCTCGACGATTGCTTGGAGCATTGAAAACAACTACATGACGGAACAAGCATGGAAGCAACAGAACCACTCGTTGGTGAAGTAGGTTGTTCAATTCCTCAGTTTCATACACGAGCTTTCGCAGAAGTTTAGTACTCCAACCTCACTAACAATGCCCAGAAGCTAGCGCACTCACAACTAGAGCCATTACCACTTTGAAGAAGACGACCACTTGCGTTATATTCTTGGAAAGCAATGCACTCGAAGTTCCCAAGACAAGAGTTCCTCAATTGTTTGAAGATTTTGTCAGAACAACCGCCATATGGTTTTAGTGCAGTCTTGCCACATCGATTCAATCTTATTGTTGCGCTCGGTAAAGTCAAAAAACACGCTCCAACCAAGGCATGAGAAAACTTTTTAACACCTAAGCTGTCGTACCCCACCAGCATTTTTCAAACATAACGCTCCACACATTCAAACTGCTGAGAGGCACGACCATTGCCGTTATCCACTGTTGACGTCCCACATTGCATTAATATTTTTACTCGTTCGCGGTTTCGGACCAGCAGATCGTTCGTACGACCCTGGTGCAATTACGACCAGCGTTTTTAAGCGAAGGTCGCTTCGCTCTCATTGTGCATTTATAGGTTTTTGACTTTGAAAACAGTTTTTTTTTAAGTTTATTACTGGTAACTTGAAAATGGAGAGATATTTCGTTTCTGCGGCCACAGCAGCCTGTTTGGTAAGTTGTCCATAGCCTCGTAACCGCTGGAAGCAGAACATTTATTACTATTCAAATGTGCGGACTAACACTGATACTAAAAAATGCGGACAACTGTTGGAAAGCTACTTTTCTATAGCATCCAAATGGCCGCATTAAAGCATATGATCACATCATAGTTTGTAACAGCATCATAAAAAGCACAATGTCCGGTCAGTTAACACAACGAAACCTCACCCTTGTCATTTGTTTGATGGACAACCGTTTTGTAGGTCAATTCTTGCGATGATTTGTCAACAACACTTCCATTAGGCAAAAGTGGAGAATGCTTTGGGTGCAACCAGGTATCACCGGAACATTATCGTTCATTTTGTAGAACAGATGCTTACGTGCGGGACAACTGATTGCCGCTGCACAGGAGTGAGTGCTATGCCGGCATGGGAAGCTTTGTGCTTTTTGTTACCTTACTATCAAACCTTGCTAAAACGTATTTGCAATGGCCGCATCAGGTGTGGTACGACCTACCTTAACGGTGCGACGGAGTCACAGCTACACCTTTTCACGAATGCGAAGTGCATGTTGCTTGCGCCAAAACAAAATCCTGTTCCTCTCACACAAACCATTGATGGGGTCAAAAGTATAAAACTAGCCGTAATTTGCCACAAACGTTCGCATCCCTTAAAGACCCGTCTCGCATCCCCAATTGAGAACCACGGCTACACACAAAGACATGATTTCATGCCCATCTTTTCAAGAATAAAGATCACGTATAGGTGAATTTTCCAAAAGGAATTTGCCCGACTCCAGTGTCCGGGTGGAAAAAATACGCGTCTATAGCTGAGCGTTGCAGGTGTTTTCCCTGTTCAGCCACAAATACGAAATGCTCGCTATGCAACATCAGCGTAGCAATAATATTGATTCGTTTAACGCGAGTGGTCTAATCACTCGCGGTTCTTGTGTTCAGGCAAGCAAAATATTTTGCAAGATCGAATGCTTTGTTCATTTAGTTAGTAATACCATCATGAAAAGCACAATGTCCGGTCAGTTAACGAAACCTTTCTTTCTTGTTATCGTTCGTTTGATTGATTGATAGCCGTTATATTCTGTAGGTCAATTCTTAAGCTGATTTGCCAACAACATTTCCATCAGGCTAAAGTGGATAACGCTCTGGGTGCAACCAGATATCACCGGAACATTGTCGGTGATTTTGTAGAAGCAAATGCTGCACGCTTTCCGTGTTTATCATTGCANCGACACAAGAATTGCTAAAACACCATTTCATCAANNTGGAGCAGTGTCAACATTTCCAGGCATGAACGAATGTTGTCAAACGTACGCATAAGCATCACCACGATAAAAAAGCATGAACATAGAACTACGTACATTAGCACTGAAAACGGTTGCAATTGCAAATCTATTGTTGATTTGTAGTTATTACATATGTAAAAATATTTCAACCTGAGTGAATTTGAAGCATTGAAATTAGGGAGAATTAGCAAGCAAGACAACCTACATGTGCAGTAAAAATAAGTACAAAACTTATTCGAGATTTTAACTTCTAAGGGGCCCCACAGCGTTTCAAAAAAGGGGGAGGCACGTGCCTGTTTTGCCTCACCCTAAATACATCACAGGGCATGTGCCACCTCGCGTTATATAGAGCCATTTTGTATGGAATTCAGAATGTGATGTCAGAACTCAAATTGTGAAGTCCATACTGCAATTAACAAGAGAAAAAGAACATGATCTTTACGATGGTCACGATATGCCGTATTTATTCGATTGTTAGCCGCCTTAGATTGTAAGCCGCACGAAATGATGTGCCCATGATGCTGAAGTGAACAGAGTGCGGAAAGAGAGTTTTGTGCACAAAAAGTGGCAAAGGCAAACCTGAGCGTCGTCTTTGCATTTCGATATAATTATAAGCCGCACGAAATGATTATAAAAAAACTTCAAAAGCCGCGGCTTACAACCGAATAAATACGGTATTGTTTGGCCGCTGTAGAGGGGCATGCTGTGAATGGCAATTGTATTGGGCAAAACGTTCCTATTTTTAACCTTCGTTAAATGTTCATTGTCATTTAAGCATTGAAGTCATTTCTCTAAACACATTCTCCATATCAAACTTGCTATTTGATTGGAGGTCGTCCACATCAAAATATAGTGTGTTCCAAAAGTTTTTTTTTTTTTAATTATCTAGTTTTAACAGAACGCGCATAAACAACTCAAACCTGTTGTTTTATGTTTCATACGTGTCTTTTCAGGTCTAGACATTACATTCATTTCAATAGAAAAAGCGTTTTGTGTATTAATTAGAGTTTTCTCGAACGCAGTCGAGCAAGACCGCACAGCGTGCATTTGTAAGGGAATTCAATCCAATAATAAAGCACAAATTGCAGTACATATTTGTAAATGGCAGAATTAATGTTGTGTAGGACTACATGACCTGGACAACCACCAGTATCAGAGAAGATAATCGAGAAAATTCGCGAAGCATTTGCGCGAAGCTGCAAAAATAAGCATGATGTTGGCGGGTCACAGGCAGTGCGCACATTTTATCTTGCGAAATTGTTTATAAAATCCACGTAATTTGAAATCGTTACCTAATTTCTATTAATAAATCTTGTTCTACTAAGCATTAAGTCAATTTAATTTGACACGCTTAGTTTGTGTTTACTCGGGTCTCAGATATATGCATTCCATACGAAAGAACTCCTAGAATAAATTGCACGTTGCAAAGTGAATTTGTTGATAAAAATACAGAAGATGCAACAGCACTTTTCCTATTTCGAAATGAAAAGGTTTATACATTTTTGGGAACGAGCGTGGCCAAGTAAGATTGTTCCTTGCGAAAACACTCGCAAAGGCACTGCTCTTTTGCGAAGGTCCAACAATTACATGATAGAATTTAGTAACGGAAGCAATTTCTCTATGAAAATGCACATTTAAAACGGCATATCTTTCAATACACTCTTTGGAGTTCATTGTTTGAAACTTTAACCTTTTTCAAACTCAGAGAAAAGACTTCCTCCACAAAAAAGCGTGCAGTTTGCACACTCCTGAATATGTCGAAAAGTGCAAATGCACCAGAACCAGTTTTCATCAACACCGTCATATGACAGCACATGCGCTAAGAGAGGGCGAAGAACAACCACCAAGCTTCATGTTTTACGAAAGTCAAGATTCGAAAAAGAACTGAAATTTCGAGAACCCGCTCGTATCAGCATTTTAGCTTTCAACAGTTCCAATTTTGTTCTAGCACTGCCAGCATCATGGCATGTGATCTTGCGCTCTGCTTTTGTACACCGACACCGAGAGACGTACAAGGTCTTCAATAATTTAGTGGTTATGCTTGACCATCGCAAACGCTGAGCCTCCGCAAACTCCATCCTTTCCAAAGTCCAGTTTTTTGCCAGCAGCCCAACCAGTTATTGATGTGAGAGCCAAGCAGTGCGGAACGTTGTGAACTTTTTCACGAAACAGGACGCTTATTCGTAACAGCAGCATAACATATGGGCAAGAAGATAGACATGGACGATGTTGGCGAAGTGCATGCTGCTTGGTTGCTAATCATGCAAAATCAAGCAAACCCAACGCTTGCGACAATATTCTGCCGCGTCAGCAACTAAAACCTGGCGACGGCTTTACTTCCAAAACCTTAAACTCCAGAATGGTTACCACACCAGCACGCAAGGATTTCAACAGCGCAGCACAAAGGGCAGGTTGAGCACAATGAGCACAACAAAAGCAACGAAGATAGCCTGTTCGCTACTGGTATTTTCACTTGTTGGTGATTTTGGTCGCCATAATAAACCGCCATAGCCACGATCATGATCCTCAAATTGCGGTATTTTACACGGCTACAATGTGGGACAATTGTCCATCATTCGTGAATCGTTTGCACGATGTCGAGCTTCAATGTGTGAGTTTGCAGCCAGTTGAAAAATCCCAGATGAACAGGTGCTTCTGCTCGCGACAGCAGGGCAGTACCAACTGGATGCCAGTTTTTCCGCCCAACTGGGGTGAACTTCAAAATACATTTTTTTAAGCTTCGGGTGTTTTTTTGATCTGGTTTTTAAGTGAGCAAAATCTGCAAGAAATCAGTTATTTGTAAACGTTTCTTTCCCAAAAAATCTTCTACGTAAACCACTTTTTTTACACTCTTTTAATCTTTCATTAATTTACAACTTTTTTTCAAGGGTCCAGCTGTAAATCTGTTCTTTTCGTTAACGAGAACTCTTTGCTTCACTATCATAAAATAAAACTCGGTCGTAATAACGGAATGATTTCTATCAGGTTCCACGCAATACGCGAAAACACAAGGCTTTGTTCAATGAGGTTCAAAAAAGTTAAGCAGTTTGCAGTCACTGTCTTGTGGTTTCGAAAATGATTACGACAATACGGATATCGTGCAAGGCCTTATAACGGAAGACATTGCTTCTGATTGAACCTGGAGTCCTGCTTTGAAAAATTGTAAAGTCCAGCGACGAGAGATTCGCGGCCTTGACAGCGGCAGTGTTTTGGTTACGGCTTCGCGCAATACGTGGGACTGTTTTTCAAAGTAACGGTCTGGCAAGATTGTTGCAAATGTTACTGGTTTAGTGGCGGGAACTGCGTTTGCAAGATCAGATTGCAACTTCTATGCACGACGCGGCAATAAGGAAGGTGAGCTGAAACCAGATGGATGAAGAGCATAAGCTTGCCTATCACTTATTTTGCATTCTGATTTTTGTCCACTTGTCCAGAGCATAATTTTCAGTATTTCACCGTAACATTTTTACTGTATACCTTGAAACAAGAAACTTTTTTCACGAAGGTGCCCAATGGCACCCCATGAGTTTAAGGAAGCTTGCTTTGCCTAAACACTTAAATTATATAGCACTGCCAAGATTCGTGCGCAAATGTCAGGCGTAAGTTCTTCATTGTAACCAAAGCAAGTTTCATTCAGAATTTAGCTTACTATTACTATGTGCACTGCATAACCTACCCTTTTTTTCCACTGCAGAATATCCAACAAAACACTAGTATTTCACCAGTCGTCGATCCAACTATACAAATACTACAGCAGTGGTCCCACCCCCAAAACGCAAGAATACCTAATTTAGGCGTTTTTTGCTGAGCGGGTAAATCGAACGCATGGATTCAAGCATAGCGCATCCACGAATTGTTGCTGTTGGAAAGCGATTACTGTCGCAGTGTGAAAGCGCGACTGCTGTTCAAGTCTACGATAGTAGAAAACACCACAGTCAGCGCTCCGTGACATGACAACGAGCGCAGGATTATGTCACCGATTGCAAAAATCACTCACAGAACGCTAACCAATAACACGGTGCCCACACTAGATTGAAAAAAGTGCTTTAGACCAGAAACGTTTTGCTCAAACGCCGCAGATGAAAAAAGACACGTGCAACAAACCTTCGTTCTGACTTAGTTCGCGCTTAGATTGATGAGTGCACCAAAGAAAAACAGGAAGCGAAGCATCCAACATTGCCGCCTTTAGCTGTCATATCCGGCATTTCTGGGCAACTGGCATGTGCACTATACCTCTTGCACACAGGCTCACTTGGCATGATTGCCAGCAAAATAGGCTCGCCAACTCTGTTCGTACCGTAAAGCGACCTTTCTTGCACTCAAACAGGGTAAAGACAAATAATATCTTACTGACAACACCTTGATCTAAAACCCCGTATTCTCGCTAAAACTGCGAAAAAACTCAAAACCTACGCGTTCTTTGACAGGCAAGAAGCAACTGCTGATGCTTGAGTTAAATCAGATGGTCCAACGTTCGCAAAGCCAGCATGCGCTACGGAACAGCACCTAAAAACTTTAAAAAAACTGAAATCGTGTATAACCCATGAGCATGGTGCCTTAAAATCTTATCGACTAAGATTTTTCTCTCTATTTATTATCACAAAAAGACAACCCTTTGCTGCAGCCTATACGGATTTGTACACAAGCATTAACCGCATCCGAACTCGGCGGTAACTGTTCATTCTAGTGCAGCATTATTCATTTGTAGAGATTTACGACCCTGCACCGATATGTTGTGAACTCAGGCAAGCCTGTCTAATGTGTTAGCTCAAGGTTTTTTTTAAGGAAAATGTTAGGTACCCGGTATGGACCTGCAGGGACCCGATGATAATTTTTGCTGGTTCTTCGCGAAAATTATCATCGGACCCGAATCGGGTCCCTAAAACAACTTTTAAAAAAACCCTTGTGTTAACTAACTGTTAAACGGCAACCAACAGAGTGCACCTA
>JGI24021J15306_10013283_pt1 | contig 10232 bp, 2 predicted proteins | sample Ectturendosymbi1_FD_15306 | JGI IMG/M metagenome (IMG submission 15306) | reverse complement strand
AGCAATGCATACCTCATGTTAACGATTTGTTTGTGTTTTGGCATGTTTTTACTAACCTTTCTGATATGGACTTTGAGTGAGAAAAAAACATGTAACTGGACACATACAATATATGAACAGACTTATTCCTGTTTTGAAAAATAAATAATATATTTCCTCAATTATCATTTCCAAAATAAATTTGTGTGATTTTGGATGCTTATTTAATGGATGGATCACATAAAGGCTCAAGTCAACTTGTATATACAGATTGTCTTCCCAGATCAGGTGATGAGTTTTTATTCTAATCTTGCTTTACCTTTATGTACTCTTAGTTCATACCAGTTGTAAATGATTATGATTTTAATTTCTTTATTTGATTTCACATTTTGGTTACTATATTTCTTTGGCCCATTTGTTCCTTTGGTAGCTTTATTTTTATTGGATTCCTCTTTGCTATTTTAGATTTGATTCCTAGTAATATGTTTTTAAATTTTAAACTTTTTTAATTTGTTGTCTGATGAAGCAAATTTTTTAAGTATTTCATTTATTTTCAATTTTGAATGCTTTGTAAGTTTGTTCTGTCATTTTGTGTTGGCATGTTTACCTCTTTCTTTATTTCAAGTTGTTTTGTCTAATGTTTTTCAACTTATAAGCATGTTGTTGTAGTGTTTTAGTTGACTGCCATGTAGTAGCAGGTGCGGACACAGCCAGTGAGATTAGAGGGAGCACTTTCAGCAGTATTTGGTAGGCATGTCTCATAATGGCTTCGTTACTGTAAGACAGACAAAGTATACTTCACAACACTGCTGTGACAAAACAATGGACGACAAAATAACAATAAATCGCATAAATGTTATTTTCCCAATCGTAAAAAATTATGGAGAATGAATTTACTTTCGTATGTTTTAGGCAGGACGGTCACCCAAATCACTCCTCTATGGATCTGCAAAATACCTTGAAGACATTATAATCACAACATCATTTGTCTTGACCATTCGAATGGCATCAGTGTTGAGGTGTCATTTACAAAACCTCAGGAGTTTCCATCTGCATTGTGTTGAGATCTCTTGAACATGTCCTAGTAGCTGAGAAGATGATCTATTTGTTGCTTCGCTTGTTCTATGTCATAGTCACTTTTTTATTTTGGTCAATTTTGTTAAGTTTTGTGGGGTTTTAATGCAGCTTTGCTATGTAACAGGTTTTGGGTTTTGCATTTTTTTGGTGATTCCGCTTGTTTATAGCCCATAGCCAGTCACAACTATCTCTACACTCACTGCATGTCTGTGTCATTGTATTTGTACAAGCATGTTATATTACTTGACATTTTCTATACATCTACCGTTATTTTTGTTGTCACTGTGCACTTGATTGTTTCTTTTGGTAAGGTGCTCTCTAGGTAACCTATTCCTATCATATGCAATGTGTATACTGACATTGCATTCTTTCAGTAAGAGCTGCTACCTTTATTGTTTGTGGGTTTTATTTAATTTCATTGTATAGTTCATGCACTTCACAGATCTGATGATGTTTAACCAGTGGATTAAACAAACTCTGATAAGAGTGTAGTGTCTTGATCCTTGGCTACAAAATGATTCCTTTTGACCAAGTTTGCGTGACTTTGTCACATAAACAATTTATGTTCACTTATCTTTAAATTTGGTTTACATTTCATTAGACACACCTTGTTTGGAGTCTCATGAGTGGTCAGTGGTATGCATTTTCTCTTGCTTGCACCAGGGGCATGAGACTACTTTTATAGTTAATGCTTTATTGGTGACAAGTCAATGGAAGCATAATGCATTAACCCACTGCATGCACCCACTCACCAAAGCCATTCACACGGCTAGACAGGCCAGGAGCATTTGGTGTGTGTAAGCGTTTTAAGATTTTTCATAAGCAAGGCTACAAAGAGAATCAGAAGGGCCTTGAATGTGCATCTCAGCCATGCAAAGTCCAGCTTTAATGTTTAGATCAGCTTCAAGGAATAGTTTGATGAAAATGCAAGCTGTATTATACATACAATTTTGTGAAAAGTTTTTGATTCTTCTGAGACAACACAGTTAGTAGACAATTGTATTTTCACTCCTAATGAAAACAAATCTGTTCTAGAATTCCAAATTACTAAAATAATTGAGTAAAGGGTCTACGCTTTTGTATTTTACTCCAACTTTGAAATGTTTGGCCAGATGAACAATTTTTAGCTCAACTCCATCACTGCAAAATTTAACAGCATATTATTTTGCAACAAGGTGAACTTTAGCTTTGAAGCAAGCTTTTTAAGGAATCTGCCTGGAATTGCATTGAATCTTTTTGCAACGATTAAAGTTTGATGTATCATGCAACAGAGATGGTCACGGCAGTGATGCACACAAGCGAATCATATTGCAATTTATTTGCACAATAAAACTAATTTCACGTATTTAACACATCTTTAGTTCTGCACAGCCAGTATAAAAGTTACTATCGAATGCTTACATTGAAACAAATTCAGAAAAAACATGTATAATTGCCATGATTCACTTGTGTGCGTCACTGCTGTGACCATTACTGTATCTGATTCTGAGGTAAATTTTGTAATGAATATAATAAAATGACATATCAAATGTTTATGTAAACTTGTAATGACTTTTAGAGCAAGTGATTGTTATGAGGCTGAAATTGACTGATGCACTCATAATTTGACACTTATATTTAAAGCGTAGTTTTACGTGAAATCGATTTCCTATTAAAAATTTACTGATCGATTCCTTCCTTACATCCATCATGGAAAGTACATACTTGAATAGAGATATGTGCAAGTTTGAATCATCGCAAAAAGATGAAAGCAGAGCCCAGTTGACTGATTTCTCGAAAGCATACAGAAACACTATTGCTTTTAAGTGTTATATTTCAATATTTGCATACCTAATAGCATGTTAACCACAATCTTAAATTATTCAGCCTACATTTATTATTTCAACATCATTTTGTAATATTTTTTTAGTATTTCAACATCAGTAAACATCGCTATACACTGAAAAGCTTGTAAGTTTAAACTATGAGAGACTTAAAAAATATTACTGTTAGCATGACTTTAGGCAGCTTTGTTCATTTTTTTATTTGTTTTGAATGTTTGAATGACACAATTTCTTTTATATTTGGACAAAGCAGGGTGGTTAAGTGCATTGTTCATAAATTTTTCTTAATAAAAATGTAGTCATAAAGTCAAAGCAAATAATTTATTGCTCTTAGTTTAAGCTAGTAGACTTTTCTTCCATATCAAAATCATTAATACACGAAATAATGAGAATCATACTCAAGTGTTCATTGTCAAAAACTTTCTGCAACAGGCATGTATCAACGCAAGCAAGCGTACTATTGCCATAGCCTGTAAGAGAGTTTTAATGATATAAGAACCAAAAACATATTTTGTTCAAGTTTTTATTAATGCAGCATTAAAAAAAGGACAGCATGATACACTAGCACACTATAGTTACTTACATACATACAGCTAGTTGGTTTGATAAACCACTTTCATTTTGTTACAAACAGCCTGTATTGTTTCCTCATTGAGTCATTCACACCAAATACTGTATTACTTACAAATGCAGTAGCTTCTGTTATCTCATCTGTACTTGCTGCAATTCATTAAAAATGTCTTATTTACGGTATGTATTTGTTTTACTTATAATCAAGGCCCATATCAAATGATTTAGGAGCACTATACAAGAAATACAAAATAAAACGCTTTAACCAGCAACACATAAGCAGAAGTAAAGTAACACACAGAGGATGAGCTTTGTAAGGCAATTGCAACGCTGCAACTTTCAGCGTTGAAATTTTCTATAGCCTGCTACACCGTTATTGAAAGTAGTACGACTAGCTGAAACTGTCAAATACTCCATTCCACTTTACTGCAGTGTTCAATACAAAACAAACTCGAGCGAAATTACTCTTTTCCGAATCAAATCAATACCTGCACTGCCGTAGCCCGACCAAGTAAGAGCAATACTACTGAATACAGTAGTCGTGGGTGGTTCTCGCACTGTTGTTGTATTCGCATCTGAAGTAATGCGTCATCACATCAGCTGCCTAACAGCTGATTGGTTCTGCTGCAAGGTGAAAACCTTGCAGTTATGCGTTTTCTTCGTTTGTTGGACTTCCAAATCAGTTACTTTGCAGAAAAATATTAAGAAGTCCAAACCATACTAAATGTTTATTTCATCTCAGATTTTTACCTCGTTAGTATGCCTGAAGGGTCAGTTGTCTGTCGTGCATGTTTCGCTTCGATGCTTTTTCAGAGTTACAAGGTCTTGTTTTGTGGCACCAGGTAACCTTCGAGAAACAGTGCCAGCCGGTGCGTGACTCTGATTGGCGCGTTTTGGCATGTTTGCACATTGCTGGCGTGCTGTTTTAACCGAGCTTGGGCTAACAGCAGGGTTGCCACACTGGCCGTTTTGCGGCCAAAGAAAATTGGCCGTATTTCAAGTTGGTTGGCCGTTTTGGCTTTTTTGGCCGTTTTTTAAAGGTCGTTTCGCCGAAAAATTTTTCTGTTGGCCGTTTTTGAAAATATGTCTATATTTAAAGGTTTGAGTTTAAGTTTTAAGCCAAGGTTAAACTCAAACTGTCAACAACAATGAACACCTTTATTTGAAAGTCTGGTCCTCTGTGTGTGCGTTTCGCCCTGTATAGTGAATTACAAGTGAAAGCGAGGCAGTGTGAGCGTGCGATTGTGCTTGCTGCGTTGTGCAGACCTTGCAGTATGCAGGCCAAGCCATTGTGCGTGTGTGTATATACCTGTTTTAAACAGGTACTATAAACAGTGTTTATCGGTGGTTCATGGCTTGTAACAGACCATAGGAACAGTGTTGCCACTGCTAGTTTTTTTTCACTAGATCTGTTTTTTTTTCTGTTTGTTCAGGGGTTTTTATTAAAAATCTGGGATTTTTTGACTCTGGTCAAATTTTAGAAATGTGTGCTCTGTTACTGTATTTTCGATTCAAGAATACAATAGTTTCACAGGCGTAATAGCCCATGTGTGCAATCAGTAGCCAGACAGACGGGTAGGGCTAGGCTTAACGAAATTGTTTGAAATATATTGGTTTACAGATTAAGCATTGACAAGGCATAGGTTGTTGCGATCGGAAATCCCGAGCGGCATGTGCGCAGAGCTTCGCACCGTAGCAGCAAGCAACAATAGAGATCACCTGACAAGATCACTCTATTATTGCTTGTTCGTGCCACATACATAATGGTGTTATTCTGCACGCACATCCCGTTCGTGGTGAATCACACAATCAATACAATGCCACCGGAGAGGTTGCAACAAGGTCAGCACTTTAAATCTATTGCTGATATATCAAGGGCTGCTTGTGTATGATTTTGAAATGCTTTTTTTTGTTTGAAGATGCTGTGGTTGAGAATCTTCTCATTGTTTTACAGGCGCGTTGTGATATGATTCTTATGAATGTAAAATTTTGAATGTTACATTAGTAGTCAAATATTGTTATGAATGCAATGATTAGGGTGAAAGATAACTGTAAGACCTTGAATGTATCATGTGCGGTACAATACATGTTTCAATATGTGCATTTAAGTAAAAGTAAAGGAAAACATTAAACGTTATTTCAGAAAAGATCTCACTAGCCTTTTTTATGTTACTTCATACATTTGATTTGCTGTTAGCCTATTTGTAAATTGTCAGTGTGTTTGAAATAGACTTGAACTTGTTAAAAATATGATGCAAATAATACATATTACCTTAGTTTTGATGTGCAAGTACCAGTAGCATGCATTTCAAGTTCAGTTTTGACTTTTTTAAACGTTTTGTATGTCTGGGTTTTTTATTATTTTCTGGGATTTTTTCAAGGTAGATTCTGGGGTTTTTCTTTATAGCAGAGTGGCAACACTGCATAGGAATAGTGTAGGGTTGGTATGGCTTATGACAATACATATGGTTGGTATCGTGTGTAACCAAACATACTCCTCATATGTTATCCTAATACTGCTATTGCTATCTGGACGGCCTGTCACAACACAGGCCTTTTGTTATTATCAGTGTTCACAGTTCGTTTTATGTCGCTACTATTATGTTTTCAACAAACTCCATGCTAAGTGCCAAGTGGGGCTTTCACTCAGGCAAATTAAGTTAACCTTTTGAAGTTAAGTGTTTCTTAATTTCTGAATGATCTTAGAAACATGCCATATCTTTTTTTAACTGTGAGATTTTGTAGCGACACACAACTTAGTTTCTGCCTAGCTGAGATTATTTTCTTGCTGCCTATGGATTCAAGTGCGGGCTATTTAGCATTATGTCTTATGACCACAATCCCTGTGTTTTTTATGAATTGGCTATTCGTTTTTGGGTCATTCCATGTCAGGTGATTCAGCAAAATGGTGATTTTTCATCTGACCCTCACCAAAATTCACGAAATTTTATAAGAAGGGGAAAGATCTCAGGCTTCTGAGCTCAACAAAGTTGGAATCTTTGTATCGAACCTGCATTTCCAAAATTATGAGTGTTTGAAATTTTGATGTTTTTCAAGAGGATTGGACCAAAAAATTATTAGAGTTTTGCTGTTGGAACCTCAACTGATTGTCACTCCTTTATCTCTGAATCTTTTCATTCAATATTTTGCAGTAAAGTGGAAGGTTCCATGCTGAACAAAACAACACAGAAAGCTCTTCATTGGTGACCTTTGAACCCTGGTTGATTGTTGTTATAAGGCAACATGGTTTTCATGTGCATTCAAGCATGGTGATATTTTAAATACCTACAACTCAAATAGTGCAACTTCAATCGACTTCATTTTTTTATGTAAAGGCTGGTGTTATGGAGATACTACTGTATCTTGGTCACCCATGCTTATTTTCGAACTTAACGCAAAAAATTTTATGTTTATACAAAAGTGCAGTGTTGTCCAATACACTGGCACGCGGGCCGCATGTGGCCCGCGGACAGTTATTGTGCAGTCCGCGAATGCTTTCTGAATCGCGTACTTACACAAAGTCTTAAATACATTGTATTAGCCACACAGCCCTTGCAAGTCACACATTACTGAAGTGCATGTCGATTGAATTGAATATATAACTATTTGGGGGTAACAATATCTTTTTACAATTTATGGATGTTACAAGAGCTAACCTAGGCTAACGCTGCAGTACTCTGTGACCACAAAGCATGCGTTTATTTTTTATCTTTGTTGTTAGCATAGACTCTGTAATTGATTTTCGAGTTAGATTAGAAGTGTGTATTGTGGAAGTAATGATGTAATATTTAGTCAAGAATAGCAAGAAATGAGTGTCATGAGAAAAATGTCAGAGGAAAACAGAAAGTCCAGTTCTATCTGGGGTCGTCAATATCAATGGCAAACCACAGTGTCTTGTGAGGTTGCAAGTAATGTCTGTACGGAAAGAGTTTTTATTTAAAGAAGCATTGCAGCATCAAACATGAGAAAACATACGGGAAATACCACGGAAACTCTACAAAAATTCTAGGAAAGCAATTTTGAAATAATTGAAGGGTAACCAGGGGGGCAAACGAGAAATTGCTCCCGCTTGAAAGACTTTACACTGAAGATGAAATCCAGTCACCGGGAGGGCTTGGTAGGCTTGTCACCCCCAAAGCAAACTCCAAGCCCCCCAAATTGAAATGTGAAACACTGTAAATCAGTGGCATTTTTCAAATTTGGATGTCAAGTCTCCCTTGCACGAGCATAAACCCCTCCGCACAAACACAAAGTCACCCTATTAACGACTTTCTGGCTACGGTTCTGTGAAGATGTGATCCCAAAGTTTGTGATTTGCTAAAGTGCTTTCTCAATTATGACGCGATTGAAAAGTGAAACACGAAATAGAATGGCCGATGAAAGCTGCATGCTTGCTTGTGAAAATTAAGGAGGAAATTTGACTTTATAACCAAAACTAAGAAACAAAAAATTGTTTTGTTATTTTGTTGGTGTGTTGTGCATTTTTTCCTGCAGAAAATCTCTATTTTGAGTGCCAAACAAACAAACAGAAAACTTAAAAATTACCCTAAAATCAAAAATTGCGTTAGGTGTGCAGCAAAAATTAGGTCTATTAGAACAGCAAGCCAGTCTTTAATTGCAATGGAGTTCTCTTTGCAGCCCGTAAATTTTCTCTCAAAGCGTAATGTGGCCCTTCATGCTTGTAGTCTTGGACCACCCTGTAATAGGATATATCCATTAAAAAATTTTTTCAATCAAAAATATTTTTTAAAAATATTACCATAAAATTAAAAAACGTAATTTTTAGAATAATTTTAATCTTTTTAATTAAACCTACTATTGTTTTTTAAATTAAATCTATATTAATTTTATTTGTTTAAATAAAAAAAAGTTTTAAATAATGTTTAACAATACAGTTCTTAAGTCTGCTCAATACCCTCAACACAATTTTTCAAGATGATAAACATGTTGAAAAATGTGAAAAAAATTAGAAAAAGGGGTCAATTTCAATATTGCTGATTTTTTTAATTTTGGAATTTAAACAAACATAACATAAATTTACATAGATTAATTTCATGGTCAGGAAAATTACTATTACCATTGTGAATTCTAACATGTAATCAGATTTACAATATACTTAGCAGCAACTTCTTCTTTTTTCTCATTTGTAACTAACTGATTATAATCTTTTTGTCTGGTTGATATTCTTTATAATTCCATTCAAATAAAAACCAGTGTTGCATGATCGAGAGATCTTACTTGATTTGATACAAACATAAATCTTATTTCCATACACATTGACAGTTGTTTTTTCTTCAAATTCACCCATACATTGTCTGATACGTATTTCAGATGGCATTATTTTTGTTTTGTCAAATAATCAGTTTTGTAGTCGAGACTAACCTTAAACCTNTCATACGGAGACCTTGTAAAAACTTCAAGACCGAAATTCAAAATTTCAAAATTTGTGCAATTTGCTGAAATTTTTCAAAAAATTATCATCACTACTTTTAAGTTTTTTCACATTTCTGGCATTTTTCCAATCTGTTTTGGTTGTTTCTTACTTACTGAATTTCAGAAGTTGTGCAAAGCCATATCCTCGCAATATCTGCAGTTTTAAGATAACAGGCTTGTGACCGAGACCTGTAACCTTTGAGATCAAGATGAGACCTGAAACCTTCAAGACCAAGACTGAGACTCGCAAAAATGGTCTCGAGACCAAGTCTCCAGACTTCATCACTGTAAAGATTCCAACAATGTTGTCGAATCAAAAAAGTTTTAAATGTATTGACTTAGAAAAATTGCTATCTCGAACAATTTTTCATGGTTTCCCTTATGCTTGACATGCATGGTGCAAGCAATTCAACAGCAATGAATATCTCCCCAATATCAACCTCATGTAGTATGCAAGGTGAATCAGCAGTTAACTATTTATTTTGTGTCCATAGACAATTAGCTGCATTAACAGAGCTAATTTCCTCAAATCTCTTCATTATCTTTGTTATTGATCTTGAAGAGACATGGTAGTAGCCATGGACTGATTTTGGCCATGGTTTTCAATAGACCAATAAGGTAGTTCTGTTAGTATCCAGCAAAAACCATCTTTTTGTGGTCGAAAAAAATGAAGAAATTGCACTGGGATGCATAAATTGTATTGAAGCATACTTGTTCCTGGTAAACATCTAGCAGTATGGCAGTGTACTATGTAGTGTTATACACAGCTGCAACAATTTTTTTTCTAACGAACGGGATTGAGTTGATAATTAGTTGAAGTTTGCACTACTAAAGCATAAGTGCAAACAGGACTATTCCTTTCATTTTATTTTGTTGGATGAATTGGATGAAAGTGGCCGACGTTTTGTGTACACTTGGTAGCATAAGATTGGTAAAATGAAGCTACATTGCCTCTAGCAAGAGTTGCAAATAGTTTGACTTGAAAACTAACATAAAACCCTTTGCGGGCCACAAAAAATAATAATCTCAATAAAAATTCTCTTAACTGATTAAAGTGCTAAGTTTTCTTTCCAATGAAAATTGCTTCGCGGGCCACTCCATAGGGCCTTGCGGGCCACGGTTTGAGCACCACTGCTCTAGTGCATATATTAATGATGAGTCAATATCCCCTTTGTTACATAAAATGATGAAAAGCATATCGAATAGGTAATTAAGCAAAGGTTTCCTGAAACCAAAAAAATCTTCTGCTCTAGAGCTTTCAAATAAAACAAGAATCAACTTCATACCAGTTGACCTTTTTGAGTTATAAGCAATTGAAATATGGTCATGCATGAGCGCACACAAAAACTA
>JGI24021J15306_10013280_pt1 | contig 10233 bp, 4 predicted proteins | sample Ectturendosymbi1_FD_15306 | JGI IMG/M metagenome (IMG submission 15306) | reverse complement strand
ATATGACTTGTTCAGAAACGTTTTAAAGACAATAGGTTTGAACTCTGAGTTAGCAAACGGGGTTGGTTGACTAGATGACCACCACGGTCTTTCGCCAGTCCTATATGACACAGCGCCCCTCTTTGTTTACACTGATCAACTATTGTGCCATTGTGCTTCCATTTGCTCTAATGTTAGCTAAAGGTTGGTTTACTGCATGCGATGGCTTTTATGGTGCTTCTGCTTGTTGGCTGAGTCATATGAAACAATAAACCATACCATACCATTATTTCAGGCTGTTGAGGGTGAGGGAGGGTGGCAGACTGGTGGTCTGTGTTCTGATCTGACTGGCGCATAGCTTATGATCAACTGCTGTATCACAGGACGTCAGTTACTGGAAGTTTTTACCTCTGCTGGATCGTGTTTAGAGCAGTATTCACAACTTGTTAGTGTCAGTGAAATGTAGATGACAACAATCCATGTAATATGTATCTTTACAATGCAGCAATGCCAACAGCAGTGCAATTTCATTCAAGCAGCAAAAATGCAGTTCAGACTATTCCTAAACATGTCATTATCATTTTTCAAGTTCAAATACAATAAGAGAAACAAATTAATTGTGTGAATAAGGTGCTATGAAGTGTTTTCAATGTAGCCTACGTGGATTTATTTGTAGAGGCTAAAGTGAAAAGATAGTAGTAGTTGTCTTGTTCTTGTTTCATTGTGAATGTGTCTACATCACAAAGAGTTTAATAAAAAATTTAAACAAGACTTAGTTCAGGTCAGAGCTGAAAGAGTCAAATGAGATTTGGTTCATATGAGAACAACTTATGATTCTATTTCTTGGTTTCAAGTTTGGTAGCCTAGTGCATATTTTGCCTCATGACGCAAAATGAGATATACAATACACAAATACAAAATTAGTTAGGGTTTAAAGTTAGGGAAAACCTGCAGTTGACCAACACAGACAAGAAGCCACTACCTGCTTGCCAGCACTAAAGCATGACAATGCTCATCCATATTGGCTAAAGGCAAAATATTTAAAGCAGTTATTTTACCTCATGTAGCAAAATAGACTCTGCTTTCAAGCTTTCGAAGTGTAAACAGGAGTCGGAGTGTAAATTTTCGATTAGCTCCGGAGTAGGAGCTAGAGTCACATTTTTAGGAACAGGAGCAGGAGTCAAAAAAGTGACTCCGATCCCTTCTGATTTACACGAAGTGGAAATGCCCAGAAAATGCGTTGCAATGCCAACCATAGACGTTGTGCAACTCATGGTAAACCAGAGACAACAAAAACGGGAGATAGCAGCAACGCTTGTGTTTGTTTGTACAGGTCACTGAAATTTTTAACAGATGACCAAGCAACATCCCAGCGATTTAACTCAAAACATATTAGCCTATATTGTCTTGTGTATTTTAGGTTCCCATTCAAAGCAGACCCGTTCATAACAGACCACTCATATCAGACCATTCAAAACAAACCACGTTCATAACAGACCCATTCACAACAAACCTGTTCACAACAGACCACTTTCATAACAAGCCATGTTCATAACAAACCATGTTCAGAAGGCTGAAAAGATGCTTCTGAAGATAATAAAGTAAATAAAGTAATGAATGTCCAATGCACAACTTTTCCAAAAGTCTGAATCCTAAAATATCGATAAAAGCGTTTCGGATATCCGGCCCCGTATCCGGTTCCCGTTTGAAAGCAGTTTTTGGATATCCGTATCCGGTTGCAACTCACTATCCTGGGCGATATCCAACCGGCAAACCGGATAGTGATCATCTCTGCTATGCATGCACAGACTGATATTCTTCATGGTAAATACACTATTAAAACTGATTATTAGGGCTTCGGAATTCGTGTTTAGGTAAGTGTGTCGGGTTAGGATGAAAAAAATAAAAATAATTGAGGTCAACGATTCAGTCCGAAAATTTTCAACGGTTAAAGTTTTTCCCGTGCTATAGCTTGTTGTGTGTTCCTGACATCTAACCAAAATGCTTTAATTTCCACAACACACATCGAAAAACTAATTGCCAGGCTTAATTTCTTTATTCTGAGAAGCAGAATAACTGAGAAACAACAACAGGTCAGAAATTTCGCAGAGGTCAAAAATTTCGCTTGACACCGGGTCCGTTTTTCCTCAAATTTTTGACTCCGGTTCCAGGTCAGAAAGAAAAACCTAGAATCCTTCTGGATTCGACTCCGGCACCCGGATCCGGTCCCACCCCTGGCCGGAGCAGAGATGATCACTCAATATCCGCGTTGCAGGTTGGATATCCCGCAGGACAGTGAGTTTGTAACCGGATACGGATATCAAAAAACTGCTTTCAAACAGAAACCGAATGCAGATCCGGATATCCGAAACGCTTTTATCGATAATTCGAGGGTTCAGACTTTTGGAAAAAGTTGCACAAATATTCATTTTGTATCTTAAGGCTTCGGAAGCAGGTTTTTAGACTCGGAGTCATGATGAAGTCTTATCTGTGTTGTAATCTTAATGCTGTAGTGTAGTCCCACGCCCTACTTATTGAACACGCTAAGTTTGTCGGCATGGGTCTGTTGCTGATGTAGCAAGATAGGGCTCTTTCAGTATACATTATGGCAGTTGTTTGCTAGGTACTTGGACTAGGGTTAGCACAAGTAGGCCTGCTGCGATCTGTAGCTTAGATCAGCTAGAGCAGGCAAGCTGTTTTAATGTGATCTGTAGTCAGCACTAGGCCCTGCTGTCTTCACGCCTAGGTAACGTGAGCTTGCATTGACTAGTTAGGTTTTTGCTTTTTTGAACACGATACGCAAAATTGTTGTTTTGTGACATTGACTTGTCAGACTGAATTTTAAGTGGGTTATTTCAAAATTTGTGAGATAGTTTGGTTTGTTATTTTAAATGCTGTTTGGTGTCTAAATTTGAAGACTACCATTGCCTGTTTGGTGTGGTCAGGCGCAGCAATGGGTAGGATCAATAAATGAAGTTATGAATGTGAAATCATCCATGGATGGTGATAAAATGGAACCACTGTTACGAAAGAAATGACTAATGCCATGCTTTTTGATGCAATTAGCTCTGAAAAGTACTTAGGTTATGCGATATGTCAAGCTTACAAGATATGTTAAGCTTGTTGTTCATAGGCATGACCATGACAAAGGCCAAACTGGCAGTCTAACGCATTTATTTACAGTTGGTAGTGTCTATTGTGCTTTATGGGGCAAACACTGTGCTGGGACTATTTTGCCTTCAGTTGAACCCAATTGGTTGAAGTGATCATGAGATAAGTAGGATATGCAAAGAGACAATTGGTTGGGGTCCAAGTGTTTATGGTTAGAGTTTAGTGTCAGGGCTTATGGCCAAGGTTTCAAGGGTCAGCTTCTAGGTTTAGGGTTCAGGATTTAGAGTTAGGATTTAGCCTACACTTCACGTAATGCAAACAAGAAGCCACTAATTGCTTGCCAGCTCTGAAACCATGACAACAATTGTCCATGCACATGGGACCGAGCTGCTACAGATGTCATGCACAGTCAACTAAACAGAACATGCATTGCAAACTTGTCATGTGACTAGAGGTGGCACGGTCCAAGATTTTTCAGGCCCGGACCACCCATAGCCTGCAACATTCAGCACATTAGCCGCCCGTGGACCGACGACATGTGTTCTTTTCCAAACCAGCTCACCCATGGCCTGCTAAACAATTGGCAGTCTTGTTTATTTTGTCTCCTGAGGCAAAATATCTCCAAGGGCTATTTTACCTTCTGAGGCAAAATATCTGCTGAGACTATTTTGCCTTTTGTGGAACATGATTGGTTGAGGTGGACACGTCATGTGACAAGAACAACAAACAAAGTTACATGCTTGGATTAGTATGTAAGCCTAAAACCCTAAACCTAAGACCTCAAACCTAAAACCCAAAACTAAAACCGAAAACCTAAACTTAAAACGCTAAACCTAAAACCCTAACCATAGACCCTTCCCCTAAATCTCTAAACCTAAAAATATAATCCTCAACCAGTCCCGTCACCATGCGATAGCTTTTTTGGGATTAGCCCCCAAAGAAAGCTCCAAGCCCCCACAAACTGAAATATGAAACTATACTGTATGAATCAGTGGATTTTTTGTCAATTTTAGAATGTCAGGACCCCTACACAAAAGTAAAACCCCTGTGACCGGAGGTGGTTCTGCTCTCAATCTAAAACTCTCATCCTACAAGTTGAAACCTGAACCCTCACCATATAACCTTCAACCTTTGGCCTAAACCTAAAGCTCTAAACCTAAAACTCTAAACGTAAAACCCCGCGACCTTACTTATAAAGGTATTGTAATTTGGTGCATAGACCTATAACAAAAACACCTGTAGCACGCCATGAAAATGTTGCATAGTACGTTCCCTCCAAGAAGCCACTCAGCACCAGAAGCGTTGACCGTCACGCTCATGCAAGACGTTATCACCATGGGCAAAAAGTTTCTTAAAGTGTACCTGCCAGTCACACCTGACGGAGTGCTCACATATGGAAAAAGCAAATTTGCCCTAAAATACAGCAACAGCAAAGCAATGCCAAGTGGTTTCAGACACTTTTATTGCCACCGAGTGGTTCTTTCAACTCAAAAAAAATTTGAAGGTTTTTTCAACATCAGCAGGCAGCTCGGTGAAGTCCAACATCTAAAAATATTGTTAGCAGCCTGCTCGTTCAACCTCAGCGGCCCGCCCAGAATCCGGACCATTAGCGGCCCGTGCCATCTCTACATGTGACTACTTCAGCAGATTGTGCTCAGCTAAAGGCAAAATACCTCCAGCAGTTACTTTATCTCACGAGGCAAAATAGACACAACACAAAAATGTATGTTGTGAATCATGACACACTTTCGGATAGTTTTCGGATACGGATAGTATGATTTCAACCAAAACAGGATTCGGATCGGATACAGATATCATATTTCAAAAACAGGGTAGGAACGGATAGCAAAAAACACTATCCGACCATCTCTGGGCCGGAGTGACAGGCAGTGTTGCCAGGCGATTCTCACCTAAATAAATCTGCGAAAAGCAGTAGGCTAACGAAAAACTGTTAGGAATTGCTAAAAATCTTCACAAAGTTTCTGCAAAAAATTGTGCAATTCTATAAAAAATATCCTAGTTTTTGTGATTCAAATAAATCCGTTAAACATTATATAAAATCGTGGTCTTCCACTCACCATCAATAAGTAATGGACTCTCGAGTCTCGGTTTCGAAGCTCTCAGGTTTCGGCCTTGAAGGCTATACGTCACGCCTCGATCTGGAGCGTATCATTGAACATGATCCGGTTTCCGGATCGCGATCCAACCAGATCCTTCAATTCAGAACCGGATCCTGATCGGACTGGATTTCGAAAAAACTCAACCGGATCAGATATGTATATCCAAATTGCATTGATCATTGCAAAAAAATGCTTAATCAGAGATTTTTTTATATAAACCTGATTGGATCAAATATTTGGACAAGTCTACCGGATTAGGATCGGACCGGATTTCTCAAAAAAATTTTGGACTGGATTAGGATTGCAAAAATCTCCGACTTGTTCAACACTAGAGCGTATTGCCTCGAGACGTTGAATATTCTAACGATATGGTTTAGTACAGCTTCTGTTTACTGTCTGTTAAATCTGCGGGAAAGGAAAAGCTGAAAAGGTCGGGAAAATGCGAAAACATTCTACAAACTTCAGAGAATGTGAGAAATTTTCAAGTCTCCGTCTCGAATTTTCAGGTTTGGGATTTTGGTTTAGATTATTTCATTAGGTCTAGGCCGCGGTCTCGACGTTTTAAGTCGACAACAATGTTGGTTTTAAGTTATGAAATTGTTTTATGTTAAATTTATTTTATGTGCATAATTTCGTCAAACTTTTTGTCTTGACAGTTTGTCAGTGACAGCCACAAATGACAGGATTTTACACGAATCTGTCTTACCTCCGACAATTGTTTGATGATTGTTTAAAATGAAAACGTGGCAGAGGAGAGAATTGACGTTACTCATCTCCCATCAGAGGTTATCACAGAGTCGGAGTGCCCGGGTGGACTACGGCTGGAATCTACAATTTTTCCGGAGCAGGACACGGAGTAGGAATTATGATGAAACACCGGATCTGGAACTGGATCAGAAGTGAAATTTTTACTATTTACCGGAACCGGATACAGTCCCATCGCCGCGAGAAAGATTTTGTTAACTCTACCATCTCAACTCCCCACGCAAAGTTCTAAGCCCCCAAAGTTAAATATGAAACACTGTAAATCAGTAATCAGTGGAGTTTTTATAAATTTTCAGAATGTCAAGCCCGCTGCACAAACGTAAAGGTCCCCTGTTGAAGACGTTCTGGCGGCGGTTCTGACAGGATAACAGATTTCATTAAATGAAAGCTTGCTCAGACAGGCTAATGGTTAGTTTGATTTCATAGCTCTGTTCTCTTGGTTAAACTGAACAGTGAACGATTCAGTGCAGGGTGCTGAAGATAAGGGAGGGTGGCAGACTAGGGGCATTATTCTGGCTGGAGCATAGGCATGCTCAACTGTTGTATCACAGGAGTTTTTTTGATTTTGTGGATATGTCAGTTGCTGGAAATTTTACGTCGGCGCCCTATGTTGTTTCATAGTGGTATTCACCTTTTGTTATATTTTGTGAAATGTACAACACAACAATGCGTCTGTCTTAAAAATGCAACAACGGCATTGCGGTTTTAGCCGAGTTAGCACAAATGTCATTCAGGCCAGTGGCAGATCCAGACCATGCGCTTTCGGGGTGGCAATCATATAGCGGGGTCCCAAAAATATTTTCACTTGTTTTAATACCTCAGATTTTCTATGACAATCGTTGGGCATCACATGCAAGTGGTTACCTTTTGCAGGCCAAGATCAGCTCTTATTCAAATAAAATCAAAAACCTATGTGTGAGAAGTTAGGAGCTGCATACAGTTCTGTGGTGGTCGGTAGATGGCGCCACATGTAAATAAATGGTCACCGTTAGATGGTGCCCATGAGTAACAAGTCACTGTGACAGTAGTCACCACAAACGAAAGATCGTTAATTCATTCTCCCTATATAATAATACTGCAACCTACTAGTAGAGTGAACTCAGTGATGGAGCTTTATTGCTGCTGGTTGCTTTCCTGTTAATTCATGCCCGGAATCACCACCGTGCACTTGCCTCAGTAGTTCAAGGCGATGCCGTCAACTGCAACAGTTCAGACTTAGATGGAAAGCAATTATAAGAGGAGATTCTATGCTGCAACATGTATCAAGCCGTGCAATTTGAAATTATAGCCACCTGAAGACATCCTGACATTAATAGTTGAATACGGTGATGAAAGCGCTTTTCCAAGTCTTCGACTTGTTTTGCAAACAGTGCTGACGATAAGTGTATCTATTGCAAGCTGAGCGAAACTGATTCTTTCATTCCTCCGAGCCTCAATAAGTCGGGACAGATTGTGCGATCTAGCTTTGATGAGTGTTGAACAAGGTCGGAGCCGGGTTCGGAGTCTTAAGAAGTCGGAGGTTTTTGGGTCGAGTCGGATTCCTAACAACACTGGGAGTTGGAGTCGGATTTTTTGTCCGACTCCGATTCCGGATGTCTAATTGGATCATTTTTTGCATTTTTTTTGCTGAAACTCCGGATGTCCAATTGGATCGTTTTTTAAATTCTTTTGCTGAAATTTTCAAAATCCAGGAGGGCCTTGGCCCCCCTGTCCCTCTTCCGACGCCCATGCACCTATGTGCTTCTTAACCTTTTTCGGTTTTGTTCACCCGTGCCATCGATTGCTGCATTCTAATTGAGCGTATTGTGAATGTATGGCCGATGTGACAATAATCACAGAAGGTTACATATCGAGGGTTAATTGTTAGACCACGGTATTTGCTCTACTTTGTCTTTCCATCATGCAGCAAAGTGTCTATAGGTTACCATCTTTAAAAATGGTTTGACTACAGACTCTGCTTCGCAAAATGTTTTTTTTTTTCTATCAGCACATGTGCTATTAGAAAAGAGGACAGGAGAAGAGACTTTTTACCAGCAGAGTCATTTATGACTGATGAATAGAGGGAAGTTCACTGTTTGCACAAATATTCGTACTGTTGGAGGAAAAATTGCGAGGACTTGTTCTGACAAATGTGTTTGTTTTGTAAACGACTCTATCCGCAGTTTTCATGATCCAAAAACTGGTTGTTATATTTGAAATAGCAAAACATGCATGCTTCGAAGTCACACAAGGCAGCAGAACGCACGACAGTGCTATCTAACACTGAAATGCACGGCAGATGAATCTTCCCATTTCTTCCACTATTTCTTAGCTTCGAACTTAATCTTTCACCACCACGACCGCGGTCTGACTAAATTTCACGCAGGATCCGAGCAACCACTGGTATGTGTCGTCATCAACAACTCCCATTACCCGGTCGTCAAGAACAACACAGCTTATCATGCATTTGGGAAATATTGAATGCAGGCAAGAGGGCTTCTAAATTTTCGTTTAAAATATTGCTGACTGAAAGTTATCTGCTGTACATGTCAATCAAACGAACTTAACGTGAAATTAAGCACACAACTGTGGGGGCCAAGCTGGGGCCAGTCAAAAATCTGGGGGTGGGCGTGGCCCACACAGGCCCCTCCTTAGAATCGTCACTGATTAGGCCTACTTGAAAAAAACGCTTTTTGACTCTCCGGCAAGGAATGTGAAATCACTGATGAAATCGTTAACGCTCCGCGTAATTGTGCTTGAACCGTCACAGACATAGTATATGTTTAATGGTCGCAAATAGATATATAGAAATAGAATGAATGCTATTGTTGCTAAACAGTGTCTATCGCTTCATTGCGTTATAAAAAAGGCTTCGAAACTGGATTGCTTCTTAGCCAAAGTTTGAGCTTCAAGGCATATAAAATGTATATCACCGACATATTAACGCATTTAGTTTAAAACTGTACAAAAACAAAAATCTACGATGTTCATTTAAGACTATGGCTCAGGCTGCAGACAAAGGTAAGGTATACAGTTTCTGCAGCACAGCAGAGATATCGGATATAAATTTTTGCGATGGTCTTGAAATTAAGTTTACATCACCATTATGTCGGATACAGTATACTGGTGTGCCGGAAACAGTTGCGAAAAGTGGTGCACCTTGTTTTTACTAGCGGTTAGTGACCATAAGCGCTTAGATCAGTGGTTCCCAAGCTTTTTTGATACCTTCCTCCCTTTGCTCATTTTGGAACTTTTCATTCCTCCCCTATGGGACTTTCATTCCTCCCCTATTCGGGTTCGTAGGCTAGTATTAACTATTCACTACAATTGGAACAATGGTCCTTATTGACAACAATAACTTGATTAATAAAAGTGGGACAAAAATTATTCGTAGTCAAATGATGGCATTAAATTTGTCAACAAAAATGCACTAAATGAGTTACACGTATGAAGTGATATAACTGATTGAAAGATCCAACGTCAATTGAAAAAAGAAGCATAACATTTACATTGAATAGGTAACTATAAAGTGGAAATTCCTCCCCTGTTGGGACCAGAACCGTCGCCAGACAGTCGTCAATAGGGGGGCTTTACATTTGTGCGGGGGGAGCTTTGCGTTAGTGCAGGGGGGCTTGACATTCAAATTTGAAAAAAATTCCACTAATTATGGTGTTTCATGTTTCAATTTGAGGGGACTTGGAGCTGTGTTTGGGGGGGCTTAGCCCACCAAAGACCCCCGTGGCGACGGGAATGGGTGGGACCACTGACTTAAATACAAGTTTGTCTTTCATTATTATCACAAAGTTCCACATGGATCTTAAACCTCAGTTAAACATCAGACATTATACGAATTCTACAGCATTTACACTACACACAATGTTTGATTCACCATGGACAATTGCTAAACCATACTGCTTTGATCAGGTTCGACTGAACGCTGAAGTAAGATGGGTTCCTTAATCAGTTTCGTTGATTTACACTAAAGTATATATTTGACTTACCTAAACATCAAAACTTGATTAACCTGAAAATTTTTGTTTCAACTTTAGCAATTGGGAAGGGCAACTGCCCCATTGCCCCCTGGCTACGCACCTGCTACTCTCTTTCTAGACCAGTGGTTAACCTTTTTCACATACAGGGTGTTTCACAATTGTTGAAACAAAGCGGCAGCTTCTAAAACCATTATCGATGGCCTTATTCATTTTTCTCTTTCCAGATTGTCATAGGGAAATAGTTAACCTTTCTATATATTAAACAAAAAATAGTCTAATGATGCCTT
>JGI24021J15306_10013278_pt1 | contig 10233 bp, 8 predicted proteins | sample Ectturendosymbi1_FD_15306 | JGI IMG/M metagenome (IMG submission 15306) | reverse complement strand
GCCACATGTGGCCCGCCACAGCGTTTTTAGTGGCTCGTGAAAAGATTCAGGAAAAATATTCAAATCTTAAAGTTCCTTTAATTTATCATCGCAAACGTTAGTGCTGACGGTACCTTGAACCGAGACTTGCTTTTATTTCCATCGACTTGCCTCTATTTGCATTAGAAGATGCGCGGGCTTCTCGAAGTGGCCCCCGCGCCAAATTAATTGCCCACCCCAGCATTAGAACCAACGTGTCGCGGTGCTTTTTGAAAAGTGCTGGTTATGAGAGTGTGACCAAGTAGAACGTGACATGGCGAAGATATATCTTCAGTGAAGTTAAGTTAGTGTTACTGTGCAAAATTGCAGTTAGTTCGTTGCGCTATCAGTTGCCCAGTCGAATTAATCAAGAAAACAAACGCTTTCAGACTGCAGTACGGTGCACTACAGGCTGCTATATTAGCAAGGTCAGCGTATGAATCACTAGAAACGTTCTGTAAGCGATGAAATAATAGCAAGCAATTAGATCAGGGGTCACCAACCTTTTTGAAACTACGAGCTACTTCCTGTGTACCGATTAATGCGAAGGGCTACACACTTCTGAAATAAAAATTTTGCTCAATTTACCTTCAACTATTTTCGTATTGATATTTGTTTATGTGAAGACATTGATCATGCTAATGTTACTTTTTAGAACAGGCTTGCGGGCGACGCACATGGTCCTTGCGGGCGACCTTGTGACCGCGGGCATCACGTTGGTGACCCTTGATTTAGACAGAGGATTAAATCTGTAATATTCCAACCAGTTGTCTCTTCACAAATACCAAACTGTCCAGATTATTTGTCAGGATGAAGTTCATCACGCAGACTAAACTTAAATGAAAACTTAATTTCAAAAGAATAATCAAATTTGTAAAAACTTGCACATTTTTGTTTGTCAAAGTTTGGGATAAATTTGTGCTTTTGAGAATTTCCAGACAGATTGCTTGGCCTTAGAGAAGTGGTTCCCAAACTTGTTGGAGCCGTTACCCAAATCAAGGTAGCGATTATGTCTTACTGCCCTCAATAAAAGATTTTCGCATTTCAGGTCGAAAATTTCGTTTGGAGTGATCGCTCATAATACAGAACAACAATGTGGTTTTGGTTATGCGTTACCCTCCGAAGAATCGCATATTACCCAATACCCACGGGGGGGTAATTTACCCCCAGTTTGGGAACCACTGCCGTCAAAGAAAAGGACATAACGTTGTCAATTTAAACTTGATTGGAATGAGTGTCTTCGTGAAGCAAAAGGTTTAACTGATGACAGCTAGTGATGACAATTTCTTGAAAGTTGCAAAGCATTTTCCCGCAATTACTTGCTATAAACAACGGTTCAACTGCATTTACTGTAAATGTCAAATGGTTTGCGATGATGACGGTTTACTGCAGGGCGGCGGTGGAGCCGTCGTAAAAATGACACAGCTCCGGAGCTCTTCTTTTCATGAACGTGGTTCCGGCTCCAGAGCACCTACTTTCCAGAAGTGTGGATCCGGCTTTATCAGCTCTTTTTTCATGGTTGGAACAGTGTTTGAGAACCATTGTTCAATTAGTAACGCCACGCCTGCCAGCTACGATGTCACAGCTTTATCGATTATTAAACCAAGGAAACATCAAAGGCTTGCAGATCCATTGTTGCAGCCTGGTGTCCTAATCGTAGGTGTCACANTTAGTGTGCTATAAAGAGCACTGTTTTAGGTGAAGTAAAAAGTTTATTTGGCAAAACCGTTAGTATCTAGGAAGGGACCCGGAGCTACCTCTCAAATGACCATAACTTCGGCTCCGGTCCTAAATTTTGAACTAAGCTCCGGCTCCTTCTGATTTTTNATTTAAGCTCCGGTTCCAGGGAGAATGTCCAACTCTGGCGCTCCGGCTCCGGAGCCCTAATTTCCGGTATACCGGAGCTTCGTTTATTAAAGGTATTTCACGGGCTGGTATTTTCTTCCAATCACTAGAAACGGTTTGAATTTCTTTGGTGAACTGCTTGGTTATTTTTATAAGTAAGATTTGTGGAAGTGACGAATATCGACGGCGGTTGAATACTGAACTTAAACAACCTGCAACACATGTTCAGGCACGCACTCGTTGGTCACGGTTTGTAGACGAATGGTACGAGAGTCAAGACAGTCGCGGCTTCAAACTCACCTCAAACTTCTGGGTACCCGTGTAAAAGCTGAGTGTACGTAAAATCGTGAGAGCAAAAGCCCACAATTTCAAAGCATGCTGTAGGACTGGATTAAACAAACGAAAGTGTGACGCTAATCAACGCCTTCCACTGGAATAATTTTTAATGGAACTTTTAGCACGCCTTTAACAACGTCAACCGGCAAATAAATGCCACGCACATGCACTAGTTAGTTGTAACATGAAAAAACCGAGAACAATCAAACTGCTGAAAGGATATTACACATTTGTTTTCACATCACCATGCTGTTTCACAAGTGCTGCATTCAAACCAGGGAAATTTTTTATGGTTGTTGCGTCAAGGGGTAAATAGTGTAAAATTCAGTAACTCTCAAACCGGTTCATTTGCTTATTGCACCAATGCAACGTATTTACGACTGAGCAGGTCATGCACTATGCAGTCAAGCACATCGAACGAAGTGATTCACTATCAAAGTGACAAATTCGGCAAAAAGGAGAGTACATTACAGCGGTTATCAGTTTCCAACGAAGGTTGTGGATGGCATCAATTGAAATGTATGAATCACGCAAATTAAAGCCTTTCAGAGAATCACGCACACTACACGAAAAGGCAGAAGTGTTGAGATTGCGCAGCGTCACAGCTGGAATTTGTACCAGATAGAAAGAGGAACTAGTGGTTAGTTCTGAAAACCGCTCCGGGCGGAAGAACGCCTGGTACAATTCACAAGAAGCAGAACAAACTTCTTTAAGTAATGGTAGCAGCTTACTATCTTTGCACATTATTTGTCCAAGTGACTGCACCGGAATCCTGTCGGATTTTGTACTTGACCACTTCTGGCATGTACGTGCTTGAGTTCGAAGGAGACAGAAAAACGATACCTGCATTTAAATGGAGAAAACACAAGGCCAACATTTTAACTGTCGGTAAGCTGGCGAAATAAATTAAACTCTTTCAAATTATCACCCTTCAGAGAAAAACTCATCACTGTAAAGCAACTTTTTCGGACAGGGTAATTCGAAATAGGCGCACCAGCATTAAGTCTGTTGCGTTACTTTATACTGAAGGCGTAGCAACTGCATTTACCTCCCCACAAAGTTTTGTTGTTGATAAGGTCGAGGGAAGCTTGGACAAGCTCGGTTTCCGTCTCATATGGTTGGAATTTGTTCAGTTCAACGCATTCCAGCAGCTGAGCAATATAAAATGAATATGGGCTGTCAGTCATTTTTTCAAGGCCGAACTTCAGATGAATTTTCATCAATAGCGTAAGATTTCACAAATTTATTATATTTGACTGAGATGTGGTCGATCAACATTTGCAACAACCCTTTGATGTTCTTGCTTCACCCGAGGAAGAAAACGTGCCTTCTGCTCGCTGCGATGCCCATGAAAATAAATAAACCTAGGTTGAGGTTCGGTTTGTTTTATTATGTTATTTGCAGTAAGTGAATATAAGCGCATTTCATGCGCTACATAAAATCAGACGAAAGGTCAGCAGCGTTGGTGGCTTCAGATTTTACTGCAGTAAAAGTTTTACGAAAGGGATATGTGACGTACACTGCTTGGCAAAACAAAGGCGCACAGTTTCTTGAAAAGTAAAAAGGGATGACGAATTTATTTACTACATCCGTACAAGTACGTACCTACGCAAGATATCAGGCTTCATTTTAAAACAAAAGTCTATCCACGAACTGTTGGCTAGACCCGACAAAGTTTTGAATTTCGGAGAAAACTGTTGATTTTGATGGGTTTCACAAAAAGTAGAAGTCTTACCTTTCTCAGAATATTTACTTGCTGGCTATACTTTACTCGCAAACAATTTCGGAGTCAATCATTGACAAACTTAAATAAGCAGCAACGTCTTGCAAAGATTACATTTACAACATAATAAAACCACAATAGATTTCACTGTACCAAATGTCAGTAGCGGTCACGTGACTGCCATAAATCAAAACTCCAGCCAAAAATATTTTTAAAACGTGATTAAGAGGACAAGAGCGGAAGTGGTTCTGTGCGTCATTTTGACAACATCATGCGTGATGCACTTTGCTTATAAGTGGGGCCTCAGAATAAACCAGATATCGAAACCAGCACGAGGACATGCTCATGTCCAAATTTTGATAAAGCGATCAAACGCGCGGACAAAAACGTGTAAATGATAGCCTGGGCACAACTTTAATGAATCGAGTTGTTGCACGGAGCAAGATAATGAACGTGCATACAGGCTGATGCTAATGCATAATGATTGATGACCTATCAACCAAAGCCGCAATGTATAAAACAACACACAAACAAGCGACTATACAGCAGAGGCCAGTAGGTTCGTCTTTGTTTGCCAATGACAATTTGCACAACCGTCTGTTTGCCAATGTCAAGTTATTAACTTTTATCACACAGCTGCCATGCCGTACCGCGGCAGAACGAACCTTTGTCACAAGACGCACTGCGCCGTCGAATTGACGAAAGAAGTCCTTCCAGGTAGTAACGTTATCGTTGGGATTATCTTCATTCGACAGCAAGTTTCTCAATTGAGCGACTTGTGCATCAGTGTAGTTCAGCGCGGTTTTAACAAAGTTTGTCCCTCGCGTTGTATTCAGGAATTCCTGAAAAATTGCCATGTAGAGTTTGCGAAGCACATTTGCTGCATCGTTGCAGTTACTTGGAGGAAAAAGTACGCATTGCTAGTTTTAACCTTCCTTTAGTTCCTGGAAAGATGACTTGTTTCAGGAGCCAGGCTTGCGAAACTGCAGTCGTGGTTGCTATCGCATAAATCCAATACTCAATTTTTCACTAACCGTATCCTAATGCCTCGAAACAAACACCAGGCGTTTTAATAACATTGAGGATAATGGTGATCAATTGGGGTGTGGATGCACGAGGGCAGTTTGGACAAAACACTGGTTAACTCCCTGCAAAATACACGCGACTGAGGCTTCGTTTCATTAAAAGGGCCGTCATCAACGAACGTCTAGCTAACTTTGGAAAAAGTTCTGGAAGCCAAACAAGAAGTAGTGCTAGCGTTTCATTTACTTGTCGTTCATAGTAAGTGTTGCGTTAAAATCTTGTCCGACCTTTCAAACCGCAAACGATCTTTGAACCTCACCCGCAGAAAGGTCGTGACATTGCCAGATTCCAGGTTTCGGTAAAGCGCCGGTCCGGTGGTAGAGCGCCATGTCTCACCAACAGACCGAATAAATTCAATCGATTCGAACGTGACGTTGGCTTCTTTTATGATTGATTTGACTAACGGTGTATGAGGAGAATACGGGATCTTCCCTGAATAATAATAAAAAACGAAGCGTGACATTTCGTGCAGTCCCAGGCAAACCTTTACGTGACCAATTCAACCGGAAACAAACGCAACTGACTCCATACCCAGCAATATTGGTTTGACAGTATCCCAAATAAATTGCAGCTCAGAGTTGTTCTCGAATATTTCGATCAGGTTCTGACAAAACGTGACTGTGTCCCTGAAATGTAATAAATTTTTAACCGTAAAACATAAAAATTTTTTAAAAAGCCATTTCAAAATCATGGAAGTCAAGAGCTCAATCCAACTTCGAAAGTAAGAATTACGTAAGAAGTATCACCTAACTCGCAAACAAGCCTATAACGTTAGGTACGTCTGCCCCAGAATACTTGGAACAACTATTTCGTCCGTAGCATCACCATAGCGATTTTATTTTAGTAGAAACGGTTGTTCATTTCAAGACATCAGCAGCGTACTTAACGGAAAACACATGCAGTCCCTTCGATTTTGGGGCGTCAGCCGTACGACGTTGATTTGTTTGCGCCAAGCTTACGTTTCATTGGCAACGTTTGCAGTTACGAAGTCAGTCAAGTTGGACGAAGCATTTCCTGAAGATCCTGATACGAATGCGCTTATCACCGTGCTTTTGTTTTCTGGATGCCCACAAAATTCCTGTCAGAATAAAACCACGGCGGTCTCCCAATTCTGTGCCAAAGGCTTCAATGAAACGGCATTTTTATACGGAACCAAACTTAGATGGGTCAACATATTTCTTACATTTACAGCGTTGGGTGAGGAAATGTCGAATCCCAAGACAGACGCCATCAATGTACTGCCATCCGATCCTTGGCCTACAGCGCTTAAAAGTTCACTTAATGGATCCCGAATACTTTGAAGCTCTCTTTGGTAACTAGCGAGCCTTCCAAGCGAATTCAATATTTCTGGGTCGAGCGTTGAAAGGGTAGTGTTGAGATCAGATGTGGCCTGTATTGAATATTGCAAATGGATTTTTTTCACATTCTTGCATCTCGCGTTCTGCATTCAGCTGCTAGAAGCTGCATAACGGAACTGAAGTCTACAATGAAACTTGAATAAATATCTTGCTTAACGACTAGCAATTACCTCATCCAGGAAAACTTCTTACCAAGTTTAGGGTTTGCGCAATCAGCACATGGTTTGTAAAAAGATGGGCAACAAATACTAACAACATTCACCAAGTTCCATAGGTACTTGTGATACAAACACATAAAAATAATTTTTAAATACATAATACGAACGGCTAGGGTTAATGCCAACCGCATTAAAGTAATTGGCAAAAAAATCTGCCAAGAGAAGCTTTAAAGATAAAGATTTAATCGGCAAATGCCGCAAGCAACTACAACAAAACTTGTTCATCAGGACTGAGGATGTGTAGTGTTACAAGAAATCTCCTATTTAAAAAATTTTGCTGGCTGATTAGACTTTTGTCGCCTTTCGTTACTTGAAAACAGACATGTGCAAGTCCGAATAATCGCAAAGTCATCAAAGCAGAGCCGAGTCGGCTGATTCCTCGAAAGTTTGCAGCAAAACTAAAGAAGCAAGGAATCAAGTTCTAAACCATTTAACCCAAATAAGATTCCCAACTGTTCGAGCTAAATACCTGAAGGCACTGGTCTGCGAAGCGAAAAGGTTCATGCGTACCATCAATGATTGTTTACTTACTGGACAGTTCAAAAAAGAATGTTTCGGCTTAATTTGATAAAGCGCTTACTACCGTAGTAAACAGTTAAAACATGTCAATGCCAGTTTCCAACGTATCGAATGTTAGCAAACTGTTTTGCATAACGAGTAAACTGATAGCGCTGTTTTAATGACATTTTGTCAGCAGGAGCACCCTTTCGTAATTTTTACCAAAAGAGGTTTTCGGTCAAGTGTGATTACATCGTTCAGGAAAAGACTTCAAATGATTCAGTTAATAAAAAGACAGTGCACTAAACTTGAGTATGAAGTTTCTTCAAAACTTCACGTTGGTACGACTTCTCAATAGACAAAAAAACTGAGTTGAAAACATCACAAGTCGGATTTACTTTTTTACAATGCGCAAACTGTGCTGTGCGCAACAAACCTGTGCTGTTGCATTGATGGTTTGCACAGCATAACCTGATAAAATATCCAATTGAGCATTCGTTAAGTTGCACAGTTCAGATGACACAGTTGAGATGTTTGGAGAACCAGATACCGGAGACTGCATAAACATACCAAATACTACGGCATTGCACACAACAATTCTCTGGCCAAGTGCCTGTGGCAATATGGCAGCCTGCAGACAAAACAAAGTTTGGCGTTAAATAGGTTTTTTTAGACTTCTTCGAAAGTACAAGGCCAACCCCGATCTAGCTTCAATAACTTCAAGGCACATCTTCATTGATGTGCAATATGCTGAAAATGCCACTATTGCTACTAAAACTTTACGTTACAAACTATGGCTACCACACACCATTTCCGAAACAGGATAAACAATAACCCAACTCTCTTGTGACTCCCTGTGATCATTCAACACCAATTTGCATCAACACATTGCAAGGCAAAAAAAACAAGATAGGGTGACATGTTTCTTTGTTTAAAAATCACGCAGTAAATGCTCTGAGGTTGAAAAAACTGGCAATGGCTTCAAGGCAAAACAATACTCACTAAAAAGTAAAGCAAAACACGCACCATTTTGCCATACCTGAAAAGGAGACACTTCACTATCCAAGAGAAAATCAACTGTTTGAGATGACAGAGATAAGTTACTCATCAAAAATATTTTGAAAGCAGTGGAGTTTTCCATGAAAGCAGAAACTGGATCTGAAAACAAACAACATGTTATTCACACTAAACTTATCATAAATGATTGCCGTTGCATCTGGCTTTGAATATTTGAAATAATCCATAACTGTATGATCAGCTGTATCACTAACATTATACAGTTCAACCCAACAAAAACATGATTAAATGTTTCAATCAAATCCATGAAAGATAGGTGAGGCAGGTTCTGCTAGCTCAGGGTTTCTCTAACGGGGCCCTGGCCCCCTTTGAGGGCCACAGAGCAGTTCTCTGGAGGCCATGAGCAGAGGCCTTCGCTAGGTAGCGTTGCTGTGATATTACATAACCAAAGTGCCACGATATATCAAGTACTCGCCAGTTAAACTTAGAAGGGGGCCACGGCTCATGAAAGTTTGAGAACCACTGTGCTAGCTAAACCCACATGTCTGTGAAAGACTAGGCAGCATGATAATATTACTGGCCTGGCTTGGATGCAAGATAAGTGGAGACAGCACAGTAAGTCAATGCCACTAGGAATCACAAAGTGCTGTATGATGAGATCTCCTATAACAGTTGCTCCAGCAACTTCCCACAAAGATGTGTAGCATTCAATAACTAAATGTATAGATGAGTGAGAGGCAGATGAGGTCAACGAAAATCATCACAAATGAAAACCTACAAAATTCTTACACTTCATTTGAAACTAAAATACAGGGTGTTAAAAAATATCTTTTATCATTACACAATCCATTAGCTTGACCAATTTTGTTTCAAATAATCTCAGATCTTAACAGCATTTGTAGCAACAAATCAAAATTTCATGCATAGTGCAATTATCTTTTCATGCACATTATATAGTAATGGCATTGACTTTGATAGAAAAAGCATTTTGTGCATTAGATTAGGCTGTAACGTAGTTGAAGACTGTACAGAATGGATTCGTTGGAGAATTCCATAAAAAACACCAGGGGCAGTACACATTTGGACCTGACACAGCTACAGTTTGTTTGAGTTGCAGCTGATATGGCGTTATTCGTAAGCATTTCCTAATGACCCAAAGTGCCTGTTTTAGGAATCAATGTTTCCAGGTAAAACTTTAGTGGTTTGGCAGACGTGCTTCTTTAACTTTTTTGACTATCTCTTCCAATACTGGTGGTCATCCAGATCCTTTGGTCCTATGNAAACAGCGTTGCCCTAAGTTCCCTAGGGCAGGGGTGGGGAACCTGCAANCCACGTGAACATTTAATTGGCTCGCATCAGNATTTTTTGTTACCCAAGTTAGAACGCAATATTGTGTCAAAACAAAACTCCATGACAAGCAGACACAAAAACAGTAATTCAAGAGAAGTCTCTGTCACTCATTGACATAGTTTTCTCTCCTTGTTTTTGTTTGGAAGACAAAGACAGCAGCCCGCCAACAATATTCCACAATTCATGTGGCCACACAACAATTTTCATACCCAAAAGTGCCCGAATTTGTTAAATCGAACCAAGGAGACTTTCTGCTTCTTTAGATGGTTTGACAAGTTATGAAACTTGTTGCACTTGGTTGATTGTTATCATTTAATAGTTTAGGCAGACATTCTAGTAAACAACTGACAGCATGAAGGATGGTATTACCCCTAAAATGCAGTAGAAATAGATTCACTCCAAGCTTACTTTCAATCTTTTTCTAAAGTTTACAAAAGCTTGCATATCTGATCTGTCAAGACAATTTTTTTGCAACCCCAAAATTATATTTCACGACCCCAAATGGGGTCACGACCCATAGTTTGAGAAGCGCTGGTCTAGATAACCCTCTGGTTACTTCGATGCCCTGGCATCCTTGCACTAAGTTGTTATATCTTGTTGCAATGCCACTTAGCACCGAATAAAATCAACTCAACTGGGGATGGAGTCACAAATGTGATGCCTTCCTTTTTTGTACCATCAGAACATGCACACTGAACCACAGTGCAGTTTAACATTGCAATCATTCATTGGCCTAATAAAGCACATCAATTGCTGTTTCATTAAAAATATGTCATGAAACATTCAC
>JGI24021J15306_10013274_pt1 | contig 10234 bp, 6 predicted proteins | sample Ectturendosymbi1_FD_15306 | JGI IMG/M metagenome (IMG submission 15306) | reverse complement strand
TGCAACATTTAAAGTGACTATACATTTACTTGGATAAAGCTTAGTTTTGCGGCTACGTAAGAGATGTTTGGATGTGAAAGAGTGGTTGGAAATGCCTGAGTAATCCAAACATAAACCAACTTAGCTAGGCCGATGCTGTTAATTCTATTTTTTTAAATACGAACCAACTGTGCGTTTGATTTTTTTGGTCACCTATTCTATTCAGAGCCGCATTCTCAAGATTTGTTTGAACGTAGTATGTAGGCTTGTTTCATAAAGGGTAATTTTGGTCACATTTGCTTGAAGCTTATCTTGCTAAAGCTTATTTTTTCTATAAAAGCTTCGTGAAGCTTGTAAAACTGAGGATGCGTAGTATTACGTGAAATCGATTTCTTATTAAAAGATTTGCAGATCGATTCCTTGCTTACCCCTTTTGTGGAGAGTACTTGAAAGTTTGATCATAGTTTTAGTGTGAGTCGTATCTACCACAACGTAAACGGTGTTTTCACGATCGAAAATCGTTTGGGAAAATTGCAGCCTCGTTTTGCCTGCATTCGTATTGTCTTCTTGCGTTTGTTTGTGTCATGCGATCCAGCCATTCATTGTTATTAAATGGAAACGAACACAGTTAGTGAAAGTGGGTGGTCGTTTCCACAACAACCACGTGACGCTCGCGACACACAATAATAATCGGATTTTCTCAGCGAAAGAAAAGTCACCTCGAGCAGAACCTTTAATGTTAAGCTGTTTATTGTAAGTGGATCAGAAGAACTTGCATGCGTATTTTGATTAGCTCAGAACAACTTTCATTTGCATTGCTATCAGTGTTCCGCTAAATGGGTGTACGCCGTATGATAGTTTCTGTTTGGCTGACGCAAACAATCTAATGGTAAACAGCAGACACGGCTTTACGTTTGAATGTTCCCAAACATAAAGAAGGCTCAAAGTCTTTCATAAAATAATCTTCCAGCTACATTTAGGTGACTGACATCTCAGTATGAAGAGTAAACGGCTCTTTGCGAAAAATGAATTAAAACAAAGCGGTATCTTTCTATATTTTGAAAGATTTTGAAAATACTACATCTTTTAGTTTTTTTTTAATTGCATGCAAACTCATTTTACTACGAAATTTCCACTGGTTTTATTGCCAACAGCGAAATTTCCACAGGAAGTTTCAGGATGACAACACTATCATTCGCTGAACACGAATGCGGCGTTTCCATTAGTGCCTGTAAAAAGTAGTCTGTAGATAAACCTAGGTCGGAAGAGATTTTAAGAAACGTTGTAGATGCATGGTGTTTCTACAAAATAGAGAATCTCCGCTGAAAACGCTTTTTGTAGGAGAACAGAGTGAATTATATTTCAAGATATTGCTTTGATATATATATTGTTTACTACATATATTGCTTTGATATTCACGAAACGGCAACCTTACATCAGGTCCTAAACCAGGGAGAGCAATCGGGCAATTGACTCCCGAAATTTTCAAAAACATGTTTAGTTGTTTGGTACAACAAAAATCATCCCCTCCCGAAATATCACCTGGTTGCGACCCTACCTCCAGCTGATAGATAGCAAACATTCGCCTTTAAATGCGATGGCCGTAAATGTCATTCAGTATATACTGAAGACGGTTATATCATTGCTTTAAATTGTTTAGGTGCTAGTCATTATTGCATAATGTTTTGGCGTTGAAACCCGTACCTACCTTCAGGCTGAACAATCCGAAATAACCAAGAAAACCTCATTAAGTCTCAATTAAATGCTTGTAATGATTTGCCAGCTGGGACAATACACTGGGTAGGTCTTCAAACGATCCATAGGCTAGCTTCAAATTGAACACCCCAGTTTTGTGTTTTTTCAAAACAACGCGAAACAAAGATTTCAAGTAAATTGCTACACACGAAGTTTGCCAAATATTTTTGCATTGTTACGAACTATGATGAAGCAAAACGATTCGAACAGTAGAAGTATAATTGTCCAAATTAAAGCAATATTTCCACTACGAATCGCCTGGTGATTACTTTTAAGTGTCCGTTATCGCTGCAGGCCTGGATAAGACGCTACGTGAGGCCACAAGCTGACGATCGTGCGCTTGTGCTTGGCGTGGTGGCATTGAACGTGATCGCTGCCATGGTTCAGGAATGTTTGACGCTTGTTTCAGAACACGTGACGCCGCAGCGCGTTTCATTTCCCAAGATAGACTCTGTGTAAGCATCCACAAAAAGGAATAAGATCGTTGTTTTGAAACAACAAAGAGTGCATTTTTTATGAACGCATTGAAAATTCCTTTATTTTGTCCTCTCCACGCGACTCGTCTCGCTTATGCGTATGAACAGTTCTGATTAATTGTTGAGCAAATAAAACTGACTCGCGAAACTCTTTTTGTACAATAGGCGTCGAAAGTGGTAAGAATTCTTTTTGAAACAATCGATTTCACGGGTATCGTCATCGAGATCCTCCACTTGAGATTGAAGATCATATTACTGATACAGGAAATACGCCAAGTGATGAGTCTGGCCTGCAAAGGATTGTCGTCAACAGATATGTGACGTCGTTAAGAGGATTTGCAGCAAGCGAGAGATTTAATCGCTGTTGCGACGGCGTGCCGGCTTTTAGTTCCGACAGGATGCGAGCGACAAACTTGAAAACAGCTTTTGGGTTTAGGAAAAAGGAGTCAGAAATGTTTAAAAAAAAACGAACAGTTTTTTTCTGGCTTGCGGTGCTGTGCGTAGGAAACGACTGACTTCTCCAGACGCAATAAACAGGGCACTTAACGATTTTGTGCTGGAGGCTGTCAGCTGAACCAAGGCACTTGTCGATTATGCTGGACGTTATAGATGAAGTACTTATCAAATATTTATCAAAAGGAACCTACAGGCTGAGAAGGTGTTAAACTGGCTCAACGGTTGATCTTTCTCGCTGCATTATGCATTCGAGGTCCAACAAGAGGCACGTGACGTTTGGAGGTCTTTACCTGTCGCTGCTGAACGTGAGTTTGTGTTAAATACTAGATTATCATCTCAATTGCAAATCAGTCGGTATAATTCAGCACGTCAGACAGGAAAATGACCAATGTGAAGGAAGGTGACGATGTAGGTTACAACCACCTCTTACTGCCTCTGGAGAGTTAGCTTNTTCCTCCAAACCATTCCGTAAACAGCTCAGCGCAATATCGGTTTAGGTTGTGTCGTCTGCAGAAACAGAGGNCTGTTAATTGAAAGTAGTAGTAAATTTAGGTTACAGAAAACAAGAAATGCTNTGGCATCAACACTGCTTTTTCTAATTGTAAAAACAGATTGTAGCAAAGTGTTTACTTCAATCTGCCTTNCGTCATGTATGTATACTGTATAGTTTCATGATGCCCTTATATATTGTCAGTGGAACAAAATCGTAAGCCATTGGACAATGTCTTTGCTGAAAAGATTTCTTGTTTTCTGTTTCTTGTATAGCTAGCAATAATTTTTTCTTGTATAGCTAGCAATAATTTTTACTTTCAGTGTTGTGTCTAGGTTCCAAGGTGTAATGTTGCACTGCCGTCAGTGTGGTTTCTCATGCTCATTGATTTTTATCTTGTCAAGCAAAGAATAAATCTGGGGTGTTCAGCTCGAATGGACATACGTGCCAAAGTTTTTTTTTATATAATTTCATCTCGACCCATACCATGTTCAAATAATTATTGGCATTGCAAACGAACTTCCTTGTCATCAAACCAGACAGCAACACTGTAATAAGCTGCTTAGCTATAGTCTCTGACAGCAGTTAAACGTGTGTGATTAAACTTCTTGATTTGAATTACTGTAACATAAACATAAATTATCGTGATTTGCGCCGAATAGAAAAATCAACTTTTACCTTAAGCTAGACGTCACCTGTCATTCACGAACTTAGCTGGTGCCACACTGGACACGCGTGGCCTGTGTTTACACCCCTAGAATAAAATATGGTGCAAATAATGAAGGTGGTCGACCTTACCACCCGGCTGTTACTCAAACATAGCATGGTCCGCTAAAGACTGCCGACCAGTAATTTAAGAGAATCATGTAGAAAAAGTTATTTGTTCAAAAATTTCTGGGGTTACCCAGGCCGTCATGGACACAAGGCGACGATGTGGCTTGGCATGTTCCATTATTACCGTAGTTATTTTCATCGCTGGTACAACAAAAATGAAAAGATGCCCAATGACCTAACATTTCTAAGCTGACATGTTCAGCTTCCGGAGTTACATGAAAAACCATAGATAGTTTTGAATTGGTGTAATGTTGCCGAGCTTCTAGCATAAAAAATATGTTTTTATCGTATGAGTAATAATCGTTTAACCCAGGGTCTCTTGTCGCTGCCACTGGGCCAGCACAATAATCACAGTGCATTAATAACGAAATGCCGCGGTTCGTTATTAAAAATTAGCAATGGTCAAAAACATGGAACTGGAGATTTGCGACTCATAAGCATAAGTTGTTGTCTGCACCAATGTAATGTCATTATAGGATACTGGTCACCAACACGGTGACAGCAGGCACCGGGTCGCCCGCGGGCCCGTTTTAAAAATAGCATTGGCATGATTAGTGTCTTCACGTAGATGAATATCATTAATAACAAAGTGAATTGAGCAATTTCTTTTAGAAGTGTGCATCAAACTGGTAGCCTTTAGCATTAATCGGTATAGGCCATACTTATAAACGAAATTAATTCTTGCAATGGAATCTTCACGTTTTTCTCAAGGTCTTGTGGTGCTTGCAGTGAGACCGAAACGGTCTCTCAAAACACCGTCAAAAACACTGGTCATAATTGTAAAAATGTCAGTCCAGTGCTGGCCAAGAAACACGTCAGCACATGACAACTTTCCGGTTTTTGTTTCAGGTTGTAATGATTTTAAATGAGTAGTACCACAACAGAAATTTAGCATCCCACCGGGTTTCCAATTCATTGCAATGACAAAATAAGCTAGCACAAACTTCATGAAAAAAGAAGCAGTGTTTGTTGGCAAACTTTTCATACGCATAAATTACTATTGCACTAGCTTCAAAGGTTTAACATGAATTATTTCGCTTTTTATACGCCGTGACCCGTTTTTCCTTGTTGACGATTTACATAAAGGTTGTGGCCTGTGATGCAAATTTTAACCAATTTTTGTCTATTTTTATATATCTTGAAGTCTTTCTATGAATTGTTCGAATTTCTTTTGTTATTCTTCAAGCAGCAGATTTTACAACAAATAACTTTACTTGGCAAGGTAAAAAGTGTGTAAATGGCACTTAATACAGGTTTTCAGTTAAATTTACTACAATGTGCTTACAAAGCTTGTTTTCACGCGGTAAAAGCGGAGTTGTTAATTTGCACAAACTCCGGAACAGATAATATTAAGGGTAATGACGCGATACCCACAAGCACAAACTGAAAATACCAAATGAAACAAAACAAGCTTGAGTTACGCCAAAAATATTCTGTATATGTGTTCGATTTGCAACGAAAGAGCTGAAGTGCATGCTTGCCGGTGTTAACGCACTTAACAAGAATTTTTGTTGTCACCTGTTCCTTGTTGAGTACACAGCGACATCAAGAGGAAGAATTCATAAAAACTGAAGCGGTAACCTGCTGATCATGTAGTGTATCTCTGTCCCGTCGCTACGGGGGGGCTTTAGGGGTCGTAGCCCCCCTCAAACAAAGCTCCAAGACCCTGAATTATGAAGCGCTATAAATTGGTGGAGTTTTTATCAAATTTCAGAATGTAAAGCCCCCCTGAACAAATGCAAAGCCCCACTATTGAAAACTTTCTGACGACGGTGCTCTGATGCATCTACAAGTATTTCCTAAGCACAAAACCTTGAAGTGGTGACTTTGCATATCCTGGAACGATGTCCCTTAGGCATGCTTCATGCAGATGGAAGGTTTCAAGGGCGGAACCATGATTTCGTGTTGGGGACTCAGACCGCCAAGTGACATAATTTAAATGTACAATGTGAGACCCAAAGTCGTTAGGGGTAAAGTGACGATGGACCCTCACTTCTCAAACTTTGTCCCCGAAATTTTCTTCAGGTGCCGACATAGGTGAGGTGATAAAGTATTTCAGACCATCATGAAAAACAAACGAATAAACAAATTTTTAACAGATGCATAAAATAAATTAATGAGCTGTATGAAATTTTTTCTGGGAAATCTGCACCAACCAATGTAATTCTGCATTCTCTCACAAGCTTTTCAAAATTACCAAATAATCTGCATCCACCGTGAACCCAAATTTTTGTCGATCTTCATCACAACGTTTTGGCTATATTTCCGTCAATACGTTTGCATAACCTGCTCATTTACCTTGCTAGTTGCTTTCTACTTGATTTTCTGTGTCTGCGGAAGCGTTAAAATAACATTTAGCTATTGATTCAGTATTCGCCGTAACACCCTGACGAAACAATAACGAAAGAGTAGACCTGGTACAGATAGGGGCGGACCCAGCCAGTAAAGCTAGGGTGGATGGGCGATTTACGTAGTATTTGGTAGTCAAGCCTCATTACGGCTTCCTACTACAGGAGAGATGCAGTATACTTCACAAGACTGCTGTGACAAAACAACGGACGGCAAAATGACTTTATATCGCGAATATTTTCTTCGAATTGTGCAAATCATGGTGAATAAAGTTACTTTCGTAAGATGGGGGGCGTCGGGGCGATCGCCCTCCCCTGGATCCGCCCCTGGATGCAAAATCATACCTCAGTTTTCTGAACCTCAGCTGCACACTTCATGCTGCAAAAGTAGATATGTAGCTCGTACAACCATTTCTTTGTTTCGCGCAACACAGCAGCATGGCATGAGCTTCCGTTTGTCAGAAAGCAATGGAAAGTAGGTAAGCCAGTGCTTCTTAACCCGGCGAATGGTTCACTCCAGGGTGAATAAAATTTTTTCAAGGGTGAATGATAGAAGAGGGGTGAATGAAGTGTAAATGGGTTTTTTGTTGCTACGTTTTTTTGATCCTTTGGTTGTTCTTCCTTTACCCAACTCATATCAGCAATCATGAATAAAACAGCGAACTTCAATCGTTCTAGCTTTACGTCCTAAGCAGTCAGCAACTTATCACTTCAGAAAATCCGTGTTATGATGCTAATAACAACCTGTATGACATAACAGGTNTAGATTTTAAGAAGAGATTCCATGTTTTATTCTCTCCAATGACGGAATATCTGCTGTGTTGTACATGANTGTCCTGTGCAAATATTATCTGGTAGAATCCCAGTACTTTCAAAAGTTTCATTCTCAATCTCAAGTGAAGACCAGAACACTGACCAGAGTAGCCTTATCGGTCGAAGTAAAAAAGTAGCCTATTTGTGATTTTTGTTTGTTACCACTTTGGTGTTGATTCCCACATCTAATACGAGTTTATATTTCAGGTAATACCTACAGAAAGTCTTAGAAATATGTACAAAAATGCTTCGTTTAGATGCAAGTAAATGTAAATCTATAGATGAAATCGGTCAGGACACGCCAGCTTCAACAGCTTTGAGAACCAGATTTTTAAGAAGGCTAGCGTCGAGAATAAGTTTCCTTAAGCAAGATTTGTATCAGAACGTCTTTCAAAACATATCTCTATTGAGGGGATTTTTGGTTTGTTTGAATCCCAGATTATATAGAAATTGCATTCAAAACCTTGCAACAACTGGTGCTCATGACCAAAACGTATATGCCAGAGAAAGGGTTTTCGTATTTGGTCGAGCTCATGAGCGTCGGAAGGGGGTGGGCAGCGAAGGCTTTGGCCCCATGAATTTTGAAATTTTATATTTTGCTATTCATTTTTTGCATAAAAATGTTTTTCTGTTAGTTTTGAGTTGGTAAAATGAAATTTCATTATGGAAAAACGCTGCTGTTCAACACCTGGAAAAATGTAGTCATCCGATGTAGTTCAACGAGCAACGACAGGTTTTATTGCCCCCTCCCCTGGCAAAAATGTTTTCGACGCTAATGGTCGAGCTGAAAACCAAAACGCGAAATGCACTGAAATGCATTGACTCGTAGCTGAGGGTGGCGCTGAAGTAATTACTTCATCTACAGTTTGAATGAAATCACTAAAGTTCGGGAATAGTGCAGTAATTGGTAAACGATTTTCTGTTGTAAGTATTTGTAGTTTCTGTCGTTTTTGTGGTTTTGTTATTGTCTGCTGTGGCTGAGGTCTGACTGGAGTTTGTTTCTCACTGAGCGCGTAGTTTTCAGGTTCTGTGTCTCTGGTCGTCAAATATATCAGATGACCGCATTTGTTGTTTTCGAAGCTTCCCATTTCGTGACAGTTGACACGGATTAGGCTGACTTTAAGTGAGCTACTTAGCTTAAGTAGATCTTGTACAAAAATCAAACTGAGCAAAAACATTGTATATGTACTAGTTCGTTAGGTTATTGTCATGTAGGACATACATTCGTAGTTGGGTGAATGGGAATGCAGCAATCGATGGCAGGGGTGAACGAAACCGAAAAAGGTTAAGACGCACTGGTCTATGAAAACGAAATTGGCATTTGATCAATACAGTGTTACGTATATTGGGCCACCGTTATCAACGTTTGAATGCGGCATACATTGCAAAGAAAAAAAAATTAATGCGTCATGTCTCTCACATGCGTAAAGATGGGAGTGGAAGAAAGTTCTGATGAAGTTGAATATTAATAAAACATCCTCAGTTTGTTTAAATCTGTTCAAAACAGGACACAATGCTGTTGCATATTTTTATATACATCAAAAGTTGACTTTAATTAATTGTTACTGTTAGTGCAAGAAAAAGTTTCTAATTGCAACCAGGTCGGAAATATATTTCAAACATCTGTTTTTCTGATTTTTCTGGGGATAGCCAAAAAATGGTAAACACGAGCACGCAGCATTCTATCAAACACTTCGTAAATTCGTAAATACAAGAGATTGCTGGTAACGTTCTTATCGACCGTGCAGGAAAAGAACACATAATTTAATATTTGTAACTACAAGAATCATACTGTCATGCAGGGGCGTAACGAGGGAAGGAAAAGGGGCACAATTTGATGAACTAGTAAACTTTTGAAAAAAGTAAAGAAAAAACGGCACCATGAAAAGTGCAACCACTACAACCAAAACAAATGGTACCTGACTAGGCAAGAGTCAACACGAAAACCATTCACACAGTAAGACATGTCTACATGACTACCATGACAGTGCTACTAATGTGACAAACTTAGCGTTTTATTCTGTGTCACTGCCAGCGGACCTATAGCCACTTCCAAACAAAAACACCCTGTCATTTTGTGACCCAATCCATAAGAATAACATCACATGTTGTGCACTTTCAATTGCAAAAACAGAAAATTAGTGTATATTTTCCTGCCAGAGGTATAGCTCTGCCATGGTTATTTTTCCATTTGAACTGTAGTATATCTGGCTTTATACACTTATAACACTGAGTTCGTGGCACTAGCAGTTACTACGATGAACCTGGTACAAAGGGAATTCCTGTTGTGTAGATCACTGTATGAAATATAGTGAAAATATGTAGCTTACAAAAACTACAAACTCAAACTGTGTTGTAGCAAAGGTTGACTGCATAAAACTTGAGGAAGAATGTTCAAAATTCTAACCAAAATAAATGCAGGTTAAACACTGAAATAGACCAGGGGTGGCCGACAGTTTGATCGCATCAACCGGTTGATCGCCGAGTGTCACTTGGTCGATTGCACCTGATTTTGAATTGAATTGACAAGCTGCCTAAAAAGAACATTTTTTAATCAATATTCCAGAAAGTACATAAAAATTATCCATCAGTTGGTTGGTTACGTATATTCTTTGGTGCCTCTTGTGATGGCTGGCCACAGGCAAGCACGGCAGATACCGCGAAGGTATTGTAATACGTTTTTCTATTACTGCGTGGCAATAATGATTTAGGTGAAACAGACAGTGTGCCTTCCGTCTGTGCATCACTTACTAAGGCGATGGTACACTGCATTTGCACATGTGATACTCAACTTTGGCATTTTGTATTTGTGATTTTATTACCAACTGGCCGACAGCGAGCTACCAAGAAATTTTCTCGCCGATCCCAGTCGAAGACACGTTGACCACCCAAGACTATAGCCTACACAACACACATTTATGCCACTCAGCACAACAAAACAAAGCAGCATGAAGGGGGCCCACTGGCTACCGTAGGAGGGCCGCTAACCAACACTCAGAAAAAAAGTTAATAAATGATAGAATAATAAATGTCAAAATATCAGCTGAAGGGGCCCAGTTTCCACATTCAGCTTTCCAGGGGGG
>JGI24021J15306_10013273_pt1 | contig 10234 bp, 8 predicted proteins | sample Ectturendosymbi1_FD_15306 | JGI IMG/M metagenome (IMG submission 15306) | reverse complement strand
AAAGTTTTTTTTTTTTTTTGTGGATACGTCAGTTACGAGACGTTTCATACTTGCGCTGTGTCTTGTTTTAAGCGGTATTCACAATTTGTTGTTTTTAGTAGAATGTACAAGATAACAATATGTGTCCTGTATCTTCAAAATGTGACAACGCTAGTGCAGTTTCAGCCAAACCAGCAGAAATGCAGTTTACTTCAGGCTATTCCTGAACATGTCAGTATACGATCTTGCACATTCACAAGATAAAAAGGGATATACTTTAATTGTGTCACTAAGGTATAACCGGTTTTCAGTATGGTCTGCGGGTTTTCATTTTGGCAACCTAATAATAAGGATAGCAGTAGTTATTTCACTGTGCTAGTGTCTGAAGCACAAAGTTTGAAATGAAAAGGTTTTACCAGACTTAATTGGTTCAGGTGAGAACATAACAAGTTGAACGAGATTTGGTTCAGTTGAGAACGACATATGATTCTGTTTCTTGGTTTCAAGCTGGTAGTGTCGATTTTGCCTCATGAGGCAAAAGCTGTGCTGGGTCTATCTTGCTTTTTGGCTTTAGTCAAACACGATTGCTTGAAGCGGTCACATAACAAGTACGATAAACAAAAAGACTACCCACGGGTTAGGATTTAGGATCATGGGTTAGAGTTTACAGTTAGGGTTTAACCTACAGTTCATACGACGCAAACAAGAAGCCACTAACTACTTGCCAGCACTGAAACCATGACAACACTCGTCCATTGGACTCTGGACAGAGGTTACAGACGTCATGGTCAACTAAGCAGGTTATGGATCACGAACTTGTCATGTGACCGCTTCAACCAACTGTGTTCGGCTGCAGACAAAATAGCTGCAGCAATGCTTTTTCCTCACACTGCCTTCAAGTTTTCGGAGTGTAAAAAGGAGTAAGCGTGTAAATTTTCAATGAGACCCGGAGCAGGAACAGGAGCTGTAGTCACTTTTTTTGGAACAGGAACAGGAGTCAAAAAAGTGACGCGATCACCTCTGGTTTGCAATCACACGTGCCGAATACGCAGTCTTTCGCCTTTTCTTGATTGCCTGTATGCGCCCATCCAAAAGTTAGTGGTATCAGTTGGTGACAGTTATGGCTGTATTGTGCATTCGTGTCAATGACAAATACGTGTACGCTGAAAGTTTCGGCGCTAACCTTAAGCCAAACATTGATGAAAACGAAACTTCTTACAATAATAAATACAAAAGAGCGATTTCAAGATTCCCACCAAACTTGTGTTTCTCATTGACTTACTCGTCCCATAATCTTGGCCTCATCTTGACATGACTCAACAAATGGCAAAGCATCCACGACCAAGTTACATCCTTGAAACATGGGTCCTAGGAGTTCATTGCACTTATCTCCATTTTCACACACGTGGCAATAATCAGGCAGTGGTAACCTGCACAACAGCTTTTTAAAATCACGAATTTTACTTATCTATAAGATGTGACGCAAACCTCAAATGGAACAAATGCATTTCGCCAGGGTTCAACAAAAAACGAATCTTTTGTTTGCGATTTCTTCTTAGAAATTTTCAATGTTGTCTAACTTTATTATTTTTTAAAACAAGCGCAGGTGACTTATGAACTTTTCTCTATCATTTTCATTAGTCTTTTTTCCGGATGATTTTGACATACTGTATTTTACCCTTCGAAAAATGACCACTGGCCATTTTCTACAGAAGTTAGAACTACTAATGAAAATTTGTCTTTTCCGCACAACTCTCAGTTTCAAAATAAATCTTGTCATGACAAAGCTTGCCTAGATCTAATATGTTGATACGTTTTATGTTTGCTTGTCATAAAAGCATTTAAAGACAAGGTTGTTTACCTTAAGCGTATCTAGTAACAGCAATTTTAAGCCGACTGTACTATATGCATGAACGTGTGTTTGGAATTCTTTCCGGAAAATCATATCTGAAATTGTGTCTTTATATTTACTCAAAATTTTCAACATTGCATTAGCTTTGACATTGTTGCTAGAATTACACGCGTATTCTCACATTGAACAGTTCGCACAGTGCCGACTGCCACGAGGATAGCATTCACATTCTTCATCAGTTCCGCTGACTCGCCAGCTGGCACCGAAATCTGGCGTTGAGTCAATCAAGGTTCCGTCTTTTCCTTCGAAATCGTCTTCTAGATTGTTGGAGCAAGTACCTACAGTTCGTAAGTGCAAAATCATGAGATTTGCGCGGTGCAATCTACTGGAGTTAAATTATTTATTTTCTGTCATTAAGGGAAACACTTCAGTTTTTACACTTTTGCAATGGTGTTCATACCTTCAGGTTTAGCAAAAACGTTCTATATTTTTAAATGTTCAAAAACTGTTCGATTAGTAGCAGGTTTAGCACAAGCTGAATTTGGAAGATGATTAAAAATTTCTTTGGTTTTAAGTCGCACATCGACAATTTAATATGCTGATCAAACATGTCAAGTCTGAAAGGTGTTGCCACTCCGGGCCTGCACTACATGAGCACGCAGCGTCAGGACTTGTACTGCTGTTTGTGTAAGTGCAAATTTCCATTTGCATCCATGGCTGCTCTAACACGATGACCCGAAAATCACCTGGAAGCCCTTGCTTTCCGCAAAAATTCCCGAAAAGTAAAAAGGAGATCGAATATCGTAATCACTTTTCAAAGCTTAACACTAAAAACGCTTGCACGATTATCAAATATTTTTTAATGTTTTTTTAGCGCTTCAGAAACTTTCAACAAAGTAGTACACTTGCTTGATACGGGTTGCCTTTTCAGTGCGCCTGCCAGTCGGGAGGCCGGCAACGTCTGAACTGGCCCCAAAAGGATATAAGCATGCTGATAATTTGCGCTACATGGTATTTTGAATAGCTGACGTTTCCAACAAACGATAAATATCAGATAAATTTGTTTTGATGAGGATAATTATTCTTGTGGGAAATCTCTGTGCACGGCAGTGTGAACGTGGAGAAGCTTCGAAGAACTTCCGCGAACAGTTGACCTACAGCACTCACTTTTAAGACTAGATTGTTTTTGGTGTGGCAGTCAACATCAATTTGTTGTTGCAAACTGTAGCAGCAGCTTGTTGCTTTAGACACCACATTTCAAAAGTTCTTTGCTCCCCTTGTTTAAAAGGTGGGCTGCGCCAAGCTTTGTGTTCACTGCAGATACATCAGAGTCCAGCAACCTTAAAGGGGTGTGTTTCGAAGAAGCGTACAATGGCTTGAAACATTCTTGTGCACATATTCCTGTGCGTTGATGAAATCCAAATGCTGACAAGGTTTTTTCATGCCTTGTCAGCATTTGGCTTTCATCAGTTTATCGATGCTGCTGCACGAGATTTTATGATTCTTGACTGGGTATTAACAAATGTACCATCGCCAGTTCTTTCTCACGCAGTCCCGGACCCTATCGACAATTTAGATCACAACCCCATTTTTATTAAACTACATTTTTCACATAAATATCGCATAGTTTCTGAACCATTTTTTATGTGGAACTATAAATATGGGGGTTTTCACGTTTGAAAAATGCGCTGTAGTTACCCCTTGGGAATTCATTATCATGAATTTCCCCAATGTTATATTAGCTCTTTCAAAGATTACCAATGTCATGAACCAAACGCTTAAAGTTTTTATTCCCAAAAATAATAATTTATCCTTCAAAAGAAAACGAGCCTTGGTTTACCCGCGACCTCGGACATCTCATTCGAAAAAGATCTCGCTATTACAAACGCTGGCTTACAACCAAAAACATAAACCACAAACTTCTGTATAATAAAACCAGAAGCCGAAATTAACGCAAAATCACACTGGCAAAACAAAAATATAACGAGAGTTTTATGAGCAAACTAAATCTTTTTTTAATGAATACTTTACTTCCATTCCAAATTCACAAGGTAACTTCTATCGAAATTCACCACCTTTTCAATACCTTACCGATCAGCGATACTATTTGTTGTTATTGAACCTGTCGAAGTATTTCGGGTTCTAAATACTCTAAATCCTAATAACTGCAAGGGTTTTGATAATTTGCTTAATCGGATTCTTGAAATTTGCAGTCAGTCCCTCGCTACTCCCTTCAGCCTTCTCTTCAATTTTAAATTGTGTTCTGAAGATTATCCCACAACTTGTAAGACTGGTACTGTGATGCCTCTTCTTAAAACAGGTTACCAAACTGAAGTCCAAAATTATCGTCCAATTGCTCTGTGACCAAGCCTGTTCATAGGAATGTCATGGGAAACATCCCATGGGATGGGACAGCACACATTTGTATTTTCCATGAGACAGTAGCCTTGTCATAGCAACTTCATTTCGTCAGAGCTAACCTTTTTAAAGTTTTTTTACTCTCCTTTTTTCTTTATATACTTGTATCGATTAGGTTTAGTCTGAACCCAAACTTTCATTAATTTAATAATTTTAATTGAATTGTATTCCATATTAACATTATAATGGGAATCTCGTGGGATGGGATATGCATAACATTCTATGTGATGGGATAGACAAATATGTCCCATGGACAATCCTGTCTGTCACCATCTCTCTCAAAACTTTTTGAGAAACTTTCACACAAATATATTTACAACTACCTAGAACACCCTAATTTACTGATTCCTAACAACTCCAGATTTCGGAAAAAAACACTCAACTCTTAGTTCATTGCTAAGAACTTGTAACAATTTGTACCGAGCTTATGGCTCACATCTCTCCTCTAGAATTGTTTTTCTTGATGTATCTAAAGCTTTTGATCGCGATAATCACACATGTTTGCTCTTTAAGTTTTCATCACAGTCTCTCATGGTATTCTCACATTCTCCACCTTCATCAGGAAGCGATGATCAAAAGTAATCGTTTGCACTCATTCTGTAACTGATTACCTCCCCACACTCTCCTCACTATCTACAAAACAAACATATTGCCGATTGTTGAGTACGGAAGCAATTATTTATGACAACTGCTCTGATAGCGACAAATGAGCAACTCTCCCCCGCTAAAATTATATTACGCTGTTTAAAAACTGCATCCTCTTCAGATGTATTTGATCTACTTGATCTAAAGCTTACACCTTAAACCATCGTAGACAAATATCTATGCTCCGCTACTTTTCTAAAAAAAAAAATTCTTTTGGTACCCTGCCTTTTCCCTGTGAGTCTCTTCAGATCGTTCAGTGAATTTGTTCTCTACACTTTGCTCCAAAATCTAGACATTCAGATTCCACTTTGAAAAAAATCTCTGACATTTAACTTTTTTCTCCGTAACGCCTGAGCGTGTGGAAGTCTCTCCGACTTGATTTAAAATCTTCTCGAAGCAACACTAATTTCATGAATCATTTAAAAATCCTATGACCACATTGCAGTACCTCCACCTTTCGGGAGTTAATCCTCGTTTGACATCCGTTTGTTGTATGCTTGGCCTCGCACACAGTCCTTTGAATACCAATACAAATCCTATCGTGTCTGCGCTTGCGGTGATATCGGAACTGAGCTTCAATTATCTTTTACTGTAAATTTCATGATGCCGCACAAGCGATACTTTGCTATATGGTCTGTAACATTTTAACCGATGAAAAAATAACCCGAGCACTTTGATTGCTTCAAGAACGTTGAGTTGCTGCGTCTATTCTTATTTGGTCTCAATGGCGATTCTAAGGGGAGACCTGGGTGGGCCATGGCCCCCCAGATTTTTGGGTGGCCTCCTGCTTGGCCCCCCAAGTTTTTTCGTAGATTGACATATACAGTAGATAATTTTCGGCCAGCTATATTTCAAACGATAATTTAGAAACCCTCTAGCCCTGAGGTGGGCAAACTACGGCCCGCGGGCCGCATGCGGCTCGCGAGGGCATTTTGTGCGGCCCGCAGGACAGTCACATGTGCATAGAAAGTCCATATTTCGAGTCTACGTTAAAGTAAATTTATCGATTAGATTAGAATTGCCAAGTTTTTTTCCACACGTTTTATTCGAAACCGCATTTTTACTCAACCGGAAGTGACTATTGTTACCTTCACTTTGTGGTAGCTCATGTAAAACTTTTTGAAAGTTTTCAAAGCGATTATAGATGTAATATATGTAATACGAGCATGCGGCCCTTGGTAGGAACAAAATCTTCAATGTGGCCCTCAGTAGAAAATGTTTCCCCACAATAGCCTATATTCAATATTTTCCAAATGCATGATAAGCTGTGTTATTGTTTTTGACGGTCGCGTAACTAGAGTTGTTTATGACGACACACGCCAGTGGTTGCTCGAATCCTGCGTGAAACTTAGTCTGACCGCGGTCGTGGTTGAAATATTCATTTCGAAACTAGGAAACAGTGGCAGATGTGGGAAGATTAACCTTTCGTGCAATTCAGTGTGAGATGGAACTGCATTATATTGCTGTTAGCAGATTGTTGATTGTCCCAGTAGCCAAAGGTTTGTGATAAGCATGAAGCATTGGTTTCAGTTAATTTATCCGAATTTATCCTGGCTGCAGTATTGCGTTCTGCTGCCTTGTGTACAAGACTTCGAAACATCTTACGTAAGTGGTTCGTGACTACAGTTTTAACTCTACCCACAAGTCCTGCAACCTCATAGAATTTTTTACGGATTTTCTGTAATGATTCAGAAGCAATTCTTTCGCGTATTTCAGCTCTTTGTCCGGGAGGTCATATATTTCTATCATAAAAAAAAACACTTGAAATAATTTGTAAATCATATTCATTTAGTGAAAATGATTTAAAACATGAAATAACTTTGATCAAGGTCGGATTCGTGGTTGGAAACATTTCGCTTTCATGTGAACTGTGGTCACGTTCGTGGAGCTGTTTTCATTCTTGTAGGGTTGGCACAATTGTGTACGGAAAATGGTGTTTCGTTTTTCATGACCAGTGCTGTGGAAGTTGCATGGTTAGCACAGAATATTCGACAAAGCAATACACGTGTCTTATTGCATTTGCAGTGGCATTTTGGTGTCTCTGGTGAATAATAACGCTAGTTCACATTTCACAATATTCACAAGCCTGTGTTGGGTTTGATAGGGTTACTCATAGCAACTTACTCTTCAAAACAACGAAAAATCACCATGCAAGATAGTCATTTATGTTTGACCCCCTAATTTTTTCTTGGACCCGCAGTGTCCCCCACTTTTCAAATTCTAGAATCGCCATACTGTTTGGTCCGTCTGATGATGAGCCATCACGTATCTTGGTAGCTGTGTTTTGCGCCGCAGATGAGTTTCCTGAAATCTTGCGATAGATTCTGACAACATCCGCGTGATCTTGGGCATCATTTATGTGATGTTCGTACTTTTCTATTTTATTTTTGTTTACACACTAGCAGCTGGTCGTGACACGAAAAGATTGTACTAATACGGCTAGCGTCTGTGGCAAAATTACCGTTAAATAAATTGAAGTTTCAGATTCATGTGCGCATTTTTCGTTGCGGTTGGTATGACATAACAGGCCACACATGAAAAGCTGAGCATAACAAAAAAATTAGCAAATCTTGTTAACAACGCGTCACAGGTAGTATGAGAAGTTTTAAAAAAACGTTCTAATCCTGTTACGAATCATAAGCTTATACAAAAAGTGATTCAGTTACACTTAGTCAAATGCTCACAGATTCAGTGGCGCAGGTAGCCTAAAAATATGGGGGGGAAAAAATTTGGGTGGGCCAAAATGTTTGATTTTAGGCGAATAACACTATTTTGTTTGGAAAAACGCCTCTCAAAGCACAAAATGACTCTACATTCTAAAAATGTGGGGGGGTTGGCCACTTTGCCCTCTCTGGCTACGCCTATGCACACATTGCCGGTTTTCGCTTGTGATCGACAGGCTGCGTATAAGTTACAGTGAAGTACAGTTTGGAAAAACTGTGATTGTATATGTTTTTTTTTCGCAAAGCCAAGTATCAAGTCAGTTGCTGATTTTCTTTCCTTAACACTGGAAGTTAACGTAATATAATCCTTAGAAATGCTAAAATGGATAATGTTTACCCTCTTTGTGGCGGAACAGGACTTTTCGGTCTCGCCGTTTCGGTCTGCTGACATTTCGATCACGACATTTCTGTACATAAACAACTGAGTGCATTTGTTTATTTAAATGATTACGTAGGCAGGCGAAATGTCACGTTAGCTGGTGTTATACCAACTTCCTTTTGAGGAGTCATGATTGCGATTAAATCTGAATTGTAATTATGAGTTTGAAATATTTGTATTTAATAGAAAATGACGATAATAATTTAATTTGCTTACTAATGATAACGAAAATCATATATTCCTGCTGATTAACTGTTGGATCTTGGATCATGTTTGTAGTTTTTTTAAATAAAACCTTTCGTTTAAGTAAGTTTGCATTAAAAAGTAAATATATGAGATTTCTGCAAGATTTCAAAGCCTGACCGAAATATCTCGAGATCGGAAACACCATGACCGAAAGGTCCTGTGACCGAAACAGCTCAGACCGAAACAGCTCAGACCGAATCGGCCAGACAGAAAAGTCGCGTACCCGGTTGTGGAATTGCTTTAATGTAAAAATGGCTGTTGTGAACAATTAACAGCAAATTGAATTCCAAAGTTCTGCTTTGAATTACTCTTCTCTTGAAAGGTTTAATTTTTCTGTGTATTTATTTCCATTATCAAAAAATCCAAGCCTCATTTGTTTGCAACAGTTTCCAACACTACGCCACGATTTGTTTTACCGTACTCTCCGAAATAAATACAAAAACTTTCCAAAGCTAAAACGCATACAAAATCTATTTCTGCAAAAAACTTTCCATGCCTGCAAATTCAGGTTATCCTTGTCATACTTTTGAGAGCAAGGTAGTGCAAAGGAGAGAATTTGCTTGAGGTACGTAATGATCTTGCTTCAACCAGAAGAAATATTTGTGCATTTGTTGATGCACCTTGCGTCGGAAACACGCATAGAGATAAACGTCACTTCAAACACTTCATAGCAACACCACAACAAAGTGTTAGGAAAGTAGTAATGCTCACCGCAAAGACCCACAGTTTGATTGAAGATGGTCGACATTGGAATGTAAATGAATACTTCGGGATATGTGTATATGAAATAATGAAGTTCGAGTCCTATCTCCGGTATTTCCAAGAGAAATCCTGTTCCTGCTACCATCAATATACGAATGCCATCTTGATACCAAGGAAAATTTGATGGTGTAACGTCGTTGACTTTGACCTTGATGCATTAAAAAGGATTGTATATGCAGAAATATACGATGTAGCATCTAAAATATAGCCAGGGTTGAGGTGTGGGCGACAACAAAGCATTTTTAATAAACACCAGTTCCCCAACCAACTATGCCGAAGTCTGTGGAGTCATAGAAATACTATGAAGAAAGGTAAAGAGAGGTCTGTTAAGGGTTTGCTTGGCTGCACTGCACACCGGTAAGTACTTAAAATTTTAGCCTTTTTTGCGACATAGTTGAAAGACAGACATGTCGAAGTTTCTGAGCCGTCTCTTAAAATTTGTCTGACTCTGATAGCAATGCAGCTCGTTTCAGTCACTGCGACACGAACAAATTGCCGAGAAAATATTATTTTAAGGTAAACAACAAATACAAATTCAAAAAGTGCTCTTGAAGAGATTTGTGATCACAATAAAGAGCTATTGCAAGCATTTCCCTGTCCGATTTTTCATTTGTCTGCGATAAATTTTTGCCTTCTAAAATACTTTGATTTCTCTGCAACAATTTGCCTGTGGCAATATGTTTTTATATTCTGGATGAGAAGAGAATAGAACAAAATAATTAGCGCCAAGCGTGGAATCAATTTAGAACTAACAATTTTAGTGGCTTATGGTGAGGAAAATGAACATACGTCGTTCCAATTTTCCTGATTTTTCATGCAAGCCATGTAATTATGTTTTTCAAACTAAACATGCAAAAACAAGAAACACGGAACTACGTTTCACGATTGTGATTGATAGAAACAAAAAAACATCAAAAAATCTTTAGCATGAACTAAGCAAGCAAAGGATGGTGTATTTGGTGGAATGCCTTCTTTGACTTTGCAAATTTCTTGCCTTAGAGTGTTGGTACCTTTTTACTTATAAAAGACAAAAGGTCAAACCGCGTAAAAATTAAAGATACGAACAATGAGGTTAAACACAATAGCAACGATTCTATACAGATACTGGAAGATTGTCGTCTTACTGATGGCGCAAGTATCATGGATGATAGATTGCCATAGAATTCAACCAAAGTGTCGTCCCATTTGACGAAAACTCGCACAGGACATGTTGCATTAGTAACTTCATCG
>JGI24021J15306_10013271_pt1 | contig 10235 bp, 4 predicted proteins | sample Ectturendosymbi1_FD_15306 | JGI IMG/M metagenome (IMG submission 15306) | reverse complement strand
TGGATGGAGACGATAACCCAGATTTCCACCAAAACCTAATTATTACTTTTTTAGCCCATTTGCAATGCTCATTGAAATTTGCATGCAAATTTAGTCCGTGGTATTTGCATGAAATCGACAAATTAACAAGCAAAAAGTATGCGAAAACACTTAATCTCCTTGCGAAGGTAATAATGTTTTTGTAAAATATCAAGCTCAAGGGGGAGTTTAACCCCAACCCCCCCTTTGCGTACGCCCTTGTGTGGATGTCAAATGCTTCACTAACTGAAACCCGAAAAACTGAAAAAGTCAACAAGTTAATGATAATCCCGAAATACTAAATATCAAAATATGAGCAAAATGGCCAACGGGGGCCGGATTTTACATTTAGTTTGCCTGGGGACGGCTCAAGCCCCTCCCCGCCCATCCATTACAGCACTGGATATATATGTGGCACAGGGGCGGCTCCAGCCACTAAGTTAGGGGGANCAATTTCAGTAATATTTGGCAGTCAAGTCTCATTACGAGTTCACTACTGTAGGAGAGATGAAGTATGCTTTACAACACTGCTGTGATAAAAAATTGGACGGCAAAATGGCCTTATATCGCGAATGCTGTTTCCCGAATTGTGCAAAATCATGGTGAACAAAGTTCCTTTCGTAGGTTTTGTGGGGTCTGTGGCCACAATCACCCCTTGGATCTGCCCCTGATGTGGCATTTATCATATTATTTGTATTATGAAGATGTCGTGAGTCTCACAACATTGTCTGTTCAACTGCGCATATACGCAACAAATTGTATGACGAAATGTATTCATCCAATGGTGCTGGAGGCGGGGGTGCAAGCGCACCCCCGAAAGTTTTGATTTGTTGAAAATCCGCGCAAAATCCATGAAAAGTTGGACAACATATCTGAAAATCCGAACAAAAGCCTTATATATCTAGGCAAAATCCCTGAAAATCTGGGCAACATTGGGGCCCAACGTTGTTTGACTTCGATACATGGCGCTCAAGGTTTGCAGAAAAACAAGTGAAGACCATTTTTATTAAGATCACGCCACAAAACCGGTCGACAAAACTTGCACGACAACTTTTTGGGCAAAATCCTCTGCACCCCCAAAAATTTGCTTGCTCCTACACCTATGTATTCATCCAAACACTGTAGTTAGAATAAAAAACTGAAGCTATTTTGCACTTGTATGGCATGAAATCTACTAACATAAAGTAGACGCCCTTGCATCATACGCGATTACCTCTGTGTACAATTAACAAAGGACATAAATGTGTACAATTAACAAAGCACATGACATCAGAACAGTGAACCTGGCTCTTGTGCAATGTGAGTGTTATTCTAGCAAATAAACTGTCGTTGGAAGAATTAAATCAATTAATCGAAATCAAACTGCTATATTCAGGTTTTTGAGAAATTTTGATTCTTAGACCCAATTTCCAGGGGTGGGCAAATGTCCATTTTGCCCTCCCCTGCGGACGCCCATGCTTGAGTTGTACGTTGGTTCGCCAGAAAAGTTTGCCCTGTAGACCATTCTCCCAGCCGTAGTGTCTACGTCACAAAGCTTTCGCTGCGTCGCGCACAAGTTCAGAGCAGTGTTGCCACTGTTACACGACGTGCGACCAGGAGGGGTGGTACGGGCATGCTTTAGATTCAGTAGATTATCTAGTTCTAGTGGGTCCTCATTACTGAATCAGGGATCGTTATCGCAGGTAAAAATTCTGTTTAATAAACCCGTATCACTAAATTCCGTTTAACATCTCCTGAAGCACTCACAGCAATTAAACCACCAGAGAATGATATTATATATTTCACATTTTATTAATCAAAAACAAATAAATAGTAAAACAATATTAGTACTCACCAAATTCATGATATTCCACAATGCTTGGACGCTTCTCGACATGTTACAACACTCACATACGATAATTTCAACTTGTACCAAAATTCTAATATTTTCTTGACACTATTATACTTCAGATATACATCCAGTACACTTTATAAATACCTTTCAGTAAATAAACTTCATCCAACACAACAATTAAATCTTAAGCTATTTCTGGCACTGTCTGCACTGTTCACTGAATCTGGATTCAAATCTGGCTAGTCACGATTCATTCTGAGGAACCAGTAGCATTCCTTCATACAAACATTCGTCATTAATCAAGTTTTGGGTTTGGTCGCGCTTACTCGAAACCAAGCCCAGTCAAATGTGGTTGATCAGAAATAGCCAATTGACTGAAATTAGATTTTTAGCAACAAAACTATCAAAAGTAATTTAACCACAATTAAATACTGTGACACGAACACTTACATTGCATTGTTTGACAGAACTTCACCCGAACAAGCCAATTTTTACGGTTTGGACTGACAGGGATTCATCCGGACAAGCCAAACTTTCTAAGCTGTTGCAGCCCTAGACTTATAGACTTACAACAGTAGTTGGCGATCCAATGCCCTTGACTGGAGGATCAAGCCGAAATAGGCTTATTGAAAAGACCGACTTTTTGTCCAAATGCAGCGGTATTTATATTTGAACGTTCTTTCAGAGTTTGTTAACACCTCTTTATTTCAGGTGCTTTGATTGGTTGCTTCTTGTTAAAACGTCTTGTGATTGGCCAGCTTGTTTGGCTTCTGGAACTTTCTGGGTCTTGTTTGTGTTGGGGTTTCCCTCTTCTGAACTTCAGTTCGTGTTCCGTTGACGCATTTCCTGTCACATGCGTTTCCTGTCATATGTGTCTCTGGTCACATGCACTTCCTGATCATGATTGTCCATTAGGTAATATTCATGTGACTCTTGTTAATATTTCGCTGCGATTTAACTGAGGTGACTTGGGGTTATTGCCCTGGGATAACAGTCTACCAGTCTCTGTTGTACTGGCAACGGGTTGATAACCAATTTTCATTGGTTGCCGTTTCTCGTCGTTGCTGTAATTTTTATTCGATTTATTGGCTTTTCCGTAGCGCTGATTTTATATACAGTAACTCGTTGTTCAGGCAAAACTTGCCTGTAACACCACTGCTGTTTTTTTTTCACTAGATCCGGGGTTTTTCTGTTTTATCTGGGGTTCTGGGGTTTTTGTTGAAAATCTGGAGTTTTTTGACTCTGGTCAAATTTTGGAAATGTATGTTATATTACTGTATTTTCCATGCAAGAATACAGTAATTTCACAGGCATAAAATGTGCAGAGTCATCAGTAGCCAGTACAGATGAGTAGTAGGGCTAGGCTTAACCAAATTGTTTGAAATATAATGGTTTACAGATTAAGCACTAACTAGGAATAGGTCAGCACTCTAGTCTATCGCTGATATGTCAAGGGCTGCTTGTGCATAATTTTGGAATGCTTTTTTTGCTTTTGAAGATTCTGTGGTTGAGAATCTCTTCATTGTTTTATGGGCGCATTGATCGTGATATGAATGTAAAATTTTGAATTGTAGTCAAATATTGCAATGCATGCAATGGTTAGGGTGAAAAGAAAACTGTAAGACCTTGAATGTATCATGTACTGTACATGTTTCAATTTGTGCATTTAAGTGAAAGCAAAAGAAAACATTAAACGTTTTTTAGAAAAGATCTAACTAGCTTTTTCATTTTACTTCATACATTTGATTTGCTGATAGCCTGCTTGAAAATTGTGATTGTCAGTATGTTTAAAAATAGACTTGAACTTGTTAAAAATATGATGCAAATAATGCATATTGCTTTAATTTTTATGTGCAAGTACCGGTAGTGTGCTTTTCAAGTTGATTTTGACTTTTTTTGAACATTTTGTATGTCTGGGGTTTTTTATTATTTTCTGGTTTTTTCTTCAAGGTAAATTCTGGGATTTTTCTTCGTAACAGAGTGGCAACACTGGTTCAGAGTGTTCAAACCAACAACTCCAAGTCCACGCTGCAAAAGGATTGACGCGCACAGTTGCTTCAGGCCTACTTTGAAAAAAACGGTTTGGCAAACTCCATTAAATTCATTACACGTTGTGTCCTTGCGTCGCAATAGGAACAATACTCTATCACCATACGAACTAAAATTTGTCAAAATCATGCCACGCGAACACAAATAAAATCAAAAGTTTTACTCCATAAGCATTCCTTTTCGACTCGATCATACGAAAAGAAGCACATTTGGTTTTGACATTTGTGTTTTAATGTTGACGTTTTTCACTTCCACAAAAGAGCGGTAATGCTTGAGATGTTTATTCTTGCTGTTGGTCATTGCAAAGAACACTCCCTAAAATTAAATTGTTAGCCTTGCTTTGTCGCGCGTGAAACTTTGCCTGCGGGCATGTCGTCCCGAAAAGATGACAGTAAACTTAACCAGTGCTTCTTTCAGTCTCATGCGTCAGGTTGATTCACTGGGTGGCTTGGAGGAAGACGGAGTTACTCTGGACTTATGATAAAAATTTTCAAACAGTGTTCGTTGTATACTTTGATATGGATCGTTATATACATTTCGTGGAGAGGTTGTAGAAGGCAGTGGGATTTTTACGCCGAGGTGAGTCAGGAAGAAGAAAAACTATTTGAATTACAGCAATGTACAGTACTTAATTTCGTCACAGCTCAAGGAAAAATCCTTTTTCTGCAGAAAGCAAAGCATGAAATAGCAACACCACGACACCCAGCAAATGCACTTAAGTCATCCAGTTGTCGTAAGACCAGTGAATCAGCTACTTACAAAATTTGCGCAAAACTCTTCTTCTCCAGCACTTCATGCAGATCAACATCATATATAGAAGGTATGTGCTCCAAATTAATTGCCTTGTTTGTGTTCTGCAATCATGTGCTGTTGGCAAAACTTGTGGTGATGAGTAGCGTGCCAACAACAAAATTCCTGGGTATAATCTGTAGAATTCAGAAAACGCAGGAGTTGAAATATCAAAGCGTTGCCACCTTATCAACACAAAGAAAATATTTGCGCTTGGAAAACAGTAAATAACTAAGTCTGGCGCAATATGGAAAGTGAAATAGCACAGCACTAGTTTATCTGCTGAAGACCAGGCCCGCAGCCACAGGGGGGCATTCGGGGGCAGTTACCCCCACATTTGTTGTGCTCTTCCACATTTTGTTGTGTCCAGAAAAATTTGTTTCAAACATATAATAAAAACAAAAATATTTCCCCCTAAAAAATGTATTTTGACCCTCCAAATCTTAAAACCNGGCTACGGGCCTGCTGAGGACATCTGAAAAAAATTTCTAGACGTATAGATCTCCCGAAAAGTTGCATTAGGAAATGTTTTTGACCGCAGGCGAAGATGTCAAGAATGGAATGCTGGTTCCCAATGTAGTTCATTACGTCTGGTTCGGAAAACGCCCGTTTCTTTTCTATCATTACCTTTCTGTGAGATCAGCGGCCGCGAACCAGGTAACGAAGCTGCAAAGGAAAGCACCGCACAATTTTCTGAACAGATAAGGTCTTGAAGCCATAAAAGCTTTGCTAGAATTAAAAGTCTTGTAGCCAAATACCACGCACGAAAAGGGCCAGAAACTGGTTAACCGACTCGTCCTGTTTTCAAGTTTGCTACCAAAAGGTTGTTGAGTCTTCTTTTACAACGCAAATAATCATAACTATTATGGAAAAAGTAATGATCAAAAGTTTTGAAATGAAGAAATTAGATCTAAAGAAATCTGCTCTGCGCTGGACTTAAACTGCCTCGTAGAAATTACTCAGCTGTGTCTTGTCTTTGGGAAAAACCGTACACATGGACAAGGTTTAGCAATGGACACCTTCATAGTTCAAGCTTTTTAATTCACTTTACTTCATAAGATATTCATATGGAAAAAATACAGAGGCTTGTTTCAAACGTTTAACCATTGGGTTTGTTAAGACGATTCACCGTAAACAGTGCTGGCGGTAACAAACTTCAAACTGACCGTGACAAAATTTGATCCTTCAGAAACCTTTCGGGCAAGCTGTACAATTGTACTTTTTCACACAGAAACTATAAGTTTGGTGCACGAGAGGTAAAAGTGATGGAAAGCCTTATAATGAAAATAACGGCCAATGGCAACGATATAAGGACATGTTGCAGACGTTTCGGTAACTCCTGCTACTGTACCATCATCAGTGTATATTTTCATTATAAAACTACAAATTTATAAAAAGAAATAATGTAGAAGTTGTGATTTGTCTTACCTTGCGATTAATTGAGCATGCATCAAACCGGCAATCAACAACAGAGCATGCTACAAATACTTTGTGTTCTATTCAGTATTACTAGTAGGTTATTAACTAAGTTCGAAAATTAAAAGAAATCAAAATACCATTATCAAAGTTGTTAACTGCAAAAAAAACGTTTTTTTGCAAAGATATAAAGCCACTGATCCACCATGACCTTGATCGTGCTTGCTTGTAGTGCATGTCCGTGCAGCTCCAACCCCAACTGTTACCCAGTGCTGATCTGCTGCAGATGCCTTTTCCGCTTTTCTCTAATGCATGTAGTGTTGCCACGTTAAAATCCCCGCTAGCGCTGGTGATAATAATACAAAGACCGATGTAAATGCAGTCAAGTTTGTATTGGAGTGAATTGACGGAGTACACTTTTCTGGGTATCGATTTCTTGCTTTAAGCGAAANCCTACAGCTCCTTGTTTACTTGGCACGATGGTGTGCCAGTAAATTTTTACCAGCCCCTGGCTGCTTTGATTGTAAAGAGCTGTGCTTTNACGTAACCGCTTCTGAGAAAGTCTNTAGTTTAAGCTATAGGTTCCCGTAATTTTTCTAGCCAGCCCTGATTTTCAACCTGTAGTAGTGGCTTTGGTCAAAGATTTCTGGCGATCTTCTGCATGCTGCTAAGGCAAAGTGGGTGGGCACGCGACCGGTATCGATGTTATGTTGACAGTAGTCGTGTGTTGGAGGGGGAACTTCTGTTACCGCGACTTGGTTCAAACTTCGAGACATAGGCCGAGACTCGATAACTGGAAATGAGTTGGCTGATAGACTGAAACTTGGCCCTATGTTTAGCGACGCACCAGCACATCTGGCCATTCGCCAGGGCCTTTTCTGACTTCATCGGAAATTCACGCAATTGGCTAAAAAGGAGGTTATTGACACTTTGAGCTTCAAATTCTACGAATTCTATGCACGTTTCCTGATTTTTCTGTTTTTTTTCACGAAGACAAGAACAACAACAAACAAGTTGAATTGCTGGAGCTTTAACGAGCTATGCTAATCGAGAATTCAAGTGAAAACGAGTCTCAAGACTCCACTATTTACAGAAACATTTTGATTTAACATTCAAACACAGATTTGATATCTTCTTTGATGGCAAGCTAAAGTGAATGCAGATAGCCAGTGAGCACCAGTTTTATTATCACTAGTCTTTTCAAAAACCAATAGTGCTGCTTGTTTAAATGTAACAAGTCGATATCACCAAGCTCATCAGCATTTTCTCACTTGCGGAACATGTTTGTTATGGATTTTAGTGCATGCTCCTTCTCTGGCCAGCGAAAGAACGATTTCTGCAATTCAAAGTCAGTTAAATTCTCAACTCCAACCAAGGAGAATGTCTTGTGGTTATCAATAGCGAGTGAGCTGTCTGGATTTTCAGGAATTTTTCCCGGACTTTCGACAAATAAAACTTCTGGGGGTGAGCTTGCATCCCCTGCACCCCCACCCTTGCACCACTGCGTTTAACTGAGGGTTTCATTAAATTAGTTGAACGATTCCTAGGTTGGGGTGCGCAAGACTGAAAATGGTACAAGATTTGTTTTGCAGCAACCATTGAAAATAATTTTTCACATCAATGAAACGACTCCACAAGGTCCTTTGTGGCAAAAGATAGTCGATGAAGTTCCCTGTCTTCACACAGCATATTTGGAAGCGCCTAAACATGTATTTGGAAACGAAATTGAAAACGTCCTCCATCAAACGGACGTAGCAAGGTGAGACTCCGCGTGAAAGTTCTGTTTATTGAAGCAAAGACTGCGTTCGGGTTAATAAATCAGGTTGTTATCAGCTTCATGCTAGCAGTACTTTTCCGAGCTAGGGCCTGACAGCGGTAGACGGTATGATGACCGAAATGCTTCCTTTGAGAATGTCATTTTGCTGAATGGAGTGGCAGGACATATTAAAAGTGTTTTAGGGGTGTGGAATACATACCGGGCTTGAAAGGCATGCAACGCGTCCATTAGTCTTGACGTAATTTTTAAACCCACAAAATATTGGACAATTGGCTGTTGTGGATTTTGTGTAGATGCAGCAATTCCGTTTCATGATCTGCTAATCAGTGCTTCTTAACCTTTCCTATGACACGCCTCCCTTTAGCAATTGTCCTTTGTTTCAAGTCCCCTTGACTTTATACAAGTAAATTGGACGGAACACTTTTTCGTTCAAAACTTTCCATGTTGTAGAACGCGTAAGGGCTCGCGCCCCCCTTGAAATCCATTGACGCTTCCCGGTTAAGAACTGCATACAATGAATATGTCTTTAGACAAAACAAGCAAGGAGCAGATATAGATGTGTTCAAATGTCCGGATGAATTAATGTGGCCTTTGCGATGCATGTTGTGAAATTCGATTAACAGCGACGTGCAAAACTGCTGTTTCAACTCATTCTTTTGCCTGGTGAGCAGGGATGTGCAAAGGTCTGGTGATGCCCGTGGCAACTGCTTGATTGTATGCCCCTCTACCAAATCCTCGTGTCTAATATTGAGGAATGTGAGAAATAAATGCATTTAAAATACGTAAAAACTAGGGTTGATAAAAACAAGTTTCAAAAATATTAAATTAAATTATATCAAAGAGTAGTTTTTTATTTTATTGTGTTAGTCTTCATAATCAAAATTCTTCAAGTTATTGGTATTCATTGAGGAACTAGATATTGAAATGATGCAGGCAAATAAGTATCAGATAGGCCCACCAAAATTGATAGTACTTGTGATGCATGATAGTAGATAGAGTTGTCTATTTTTTCTATTGCAAATAACATCTGAGATTGTACAACCATGCACGTTGAGGCATTGCTGCCCTTTTTTCCCTGATGAGCAAGGACGTGCAGAGGTCTGGTGAAGCCCGGGGCGACTGCTGATTAATGCCCCCCTACCAAATCTTCGTCTAGTTTTTCTGAAATATAAGAAAAATTTTATACTCATTGTTTAGGTATTTTGAAGACTACAAGTCACATATTAAGAACAAACTATAAACTATCAAGAACAGGCCAACCTATAAAGGAGGAAAGAGAGATAAGGTATAAAGCTTAAGATAACGATGGCAGTGCTTCATTTCTATCTCCGGTCACTTGCCATACATTTGCATGGCAAGCAATTTCCCATCAGATCGATGCAGTATGTGCTAGTAGCCTTACAACAGAAGCATCTAGTTACAGCATTACACAAAATGTAATTTTTGTCATTTCACTCTTTGGATGCCCCCTGCCTCAGATGCCCGTGGCCATCGCCGCAATCTCACCCCTTCTACACGCCCTTACTGGTGCGAGTAACAATGCATAACAATAAATGCGACTTCTAATCGTGTAACAGAAATGAGGTTCTTCTCAAGTATGGCGGCATCTACCTTGACTCAGATGTCATTGTCCTTCGATCTCTTGATCCCTTGCGAAGATTCTCCTTCACCATGGGCAGATCAACTATTTACTCTCTAAGTAAGTTTCAACTTCTTCGTGAATATTATATTCATTGTTACATACTGTACTATGGTTTGTTCAGCATATTTTTCAAAGTCCGAGATCTCGGAGCATATCTATAGTTTTAACGTTGATGAAATCCAACCATGCGCAGTTGAACGTCAAATCATTTTCTTTAACTTTCTACCACGTTTTCATAACAGTTTTAACTTTTGCTGAACAAAATAGTGAGGAAACAGTTACACAGTATCTAGAAAACCACAGGTGCCTTTTTAATTGTTCCAGTATAATAATTTGATCGGGTGTCCAAACTTTTTAATGCAACAACGAACGTACTAAACACCAGACTATGGACTGTGAGCATTACACTACCTGTAAGTTCAGCATTATTTTCACGGTCTAGGAGAGTTCGACGACGAACTGTTTCGGCGACAGGACGTTTCGGCGATGGTGGTCGCAAATGTATTATGCGGAAAAATGTGTGTTTTTGAAATACTTTGAAGGTTAGACTAGAAAGGATGTTTGCTTCATAAGTGTTTTTGTTGTCATCCTGATGGCCAGTAACCAGTGTACCGTATATACTCGCTTATTAGCCGCATTTTGTTATCTGAAATGTGGCCTGTGTTTTGCCTGCGGCTTATACGCGCAACATACCCAGAGGGACAAAGTTT
>JGI24021J15306_10013267_pt1 | contig 10235 bp, 6 predicted proteins | sample Ectturendosymbi1_FD_15306 | JGI IMG/M metagenome (IMG submission 15306) | reverse complement strand
GCACATATAAAAGAGAGTGGGTAGTGTGGCAATATGTAGGCTATATTTCTTCCGTTTTCATCCACTTACCTAGGTGAAAGGGTTTTTCTACACTCGTGATCGTGGATGTAAAGACAAAATCTTGGAACAAACTTGACGGTGAAGCCGATCTGAGATGTGCAATATCTGCTACAAAGCCTAGAACTAACATTTGATTTCCAAAAAGCAGCTACACCTTTCTCTTTGATGAAAGTTAAGTGCAAATAAATTGTTGTTGTGTACAATATTTGTTGCTTTTGTAATGGGGTGGGCGCGAATTTAGTTGGCATCGTCAAAGGGGGGCACATCTCAAAAATTTTAAGAAACCCCTGTCCTAGAATGAGCAAACAATGAAAGTCAAGTGGTGAGCTTAGCGGGGGCTAAAAACCAACAAGGAAGAACATTTGACGAAACATGCCAGGTCTATATATGGATTATATAAAGAAAGCAGAAAAAATAGGAAAGTAATCATGAGAGCAGTGGTGACAAGCAGAAAAAGCAAGACACATAATCGACAATGAAAAACAAAACCCATTTCTGTTTGTGAGTGTTTGATTGTTATCTTCACGATGCTTTGTTAATCCTTATATCCTTCCATGCGTATTTAATTTTAAATTCTTGCATGCAAATTTTAGGGGTGAAAAGGGCGGCAATTTTATGGTCAGCCCCAGGCAGCACTTAGCCTTGCTATGCCACTGCATGTATGTGCTATAATGCAATGTATATATAACAAAAACCAAAAATTAAGTGAAAGCTTTCACAGCTACAATTTCAAATGGACACAGAACAATTTGCACAATTACTTGAAACAATTGACAATTGTCAACCTGACAAAGAGGTTATGGACATCAGAATGTGATGTTGTACTGAAGGTGTCAAGGAAAATGTTGGCAACATGATACTTTTACCACTTTCAAAACCAGCTATTTGTTTTTAAATACATATTTCAGATAACACTGGATACTAGTCTATTTAAAAAAACATTGAAACAACCAACCAGCAACTAAGTGTGTAACACTTATTGAGTTAAAACTTTTTTTGTTAGTTCTAGCGCACTGCTTTATCATTTCAAGCTTGGTAATTGACGGGCGTGGTTAGTGTGCTGGACAGGAGTTTCTTTTGTAACGTTAGAGAGACCCAGTGACCCATTCACTGTGCTGCTTGCCGTTAGCCGCTTTGGCTTGGAGTTAGTTGGCTTTTGGCTCTGGTGTTAGTAGCTTTATGGAATTGTTACTATAGTCTGCGCACTTTCTCTGATCTTGCTTTAGGGTCATTCTATGTCAAATGAACCAAAAAAATTGGAAAAGTCAACCCACCATCTCAGATTTTTCTCAAATTTCATAAGCAGATAGAACCTAAAGGTTCTAAATTTTTTGGAAATTGGTTAAGGTTTTGCGAAGTTATGGACCACACAAAATGACTACTTTTTGTGGTCAATGCAGCTTAACTAGCAAGAAAACCACCAACTAACTTTAAAAGTAAATCATTCTCACTGTAATCATTTAATTGTTGTAAAACCTTAACAGAAGGTTGTCTCAAGTATCTTATCTTCACTTGTGAAAAAAATTTTCAAAAAATCCATGCACTTACCCCAATTTTGGGGTAACAAAAATGGGTAGTCATCAAAATCACTCATGTGTGACATGGTGGGTTGACTGGCTGGGACAGTTGACAGAGAATGACCCTATATGGTCTTTTTCGTCATTTCACTTGTAAGCTTTTGCTTACAAATTTGCTGGACTGAAGTTGCGTTGCTGATGTGAAATCAATTTCCTAGCAAAGCAAATTGCGACCAGATTTGGCTGCGTCACCCTTGTGTTGTCTTGATGCTGAATTGTCATACAGAAGTGTCACATGAGAAAAAAATGCAGACTTGTAAAAAGGAACACATATTTGAAACAAGCAGATAAAAATGATGGATGAAGATGTACATCATTGAATAAAAGCATGTGAACAGTGTATAATCAATGTAGGCCTGTAGCCAAGTTTTAAGGTTTGTTGAGGCAAAATTCATTTTAAAGGGGCAAGATTTTTGTTTTTATTGTATGTTTAAAACAGATTTTCTTGGATGCAACCCAATTTTGAGGGGCACTGCCTCTCAATTCCTCCACCGTGGCTATGGGACTATTTAAAAGATTTTCTTGGACGCAACCAAATTTTGGGGGCACTGCCCCTGAATGCCCCGTCTGTAGCTATGGGACTGAATCAACGCATCAAATGTCTAAACAAAATACATACATTGTTACTTACGAACACCTAGGTTTTGGGATAAAATGCAAAATTCTAATGGCAGTGCCAGTGATTTAATACTACGCTATGCGTACTTGAGGCATGAAACAAAATACTTTTCACTGCAGATGAACACTAGAGGAAACTACCTCAGATCTTGTTTGCTGCACCGTAAGTGCTTTTAACACCTTGAGAACCAGTATATGATATATTCGTACTGGAAATCGGCCTAAAACCAAAAGTTTTTGGTTGCCTTGCCAACCCTATAGCTCCTCTGCTGATTGTGCAAGAGCTGTTCAATCCCTCAAAAGATTCGGCAAATCTTCTAGTCTGTAATGAAAAAATATTTTTGGTTGGGGGTGCAGATTTTTTGTGAGTGACGTCATAAGTGAAGTAGTTTTTGGGCCATTTTGGCTCATGTCACCTGTCCTAGTACTAGGGCCCAACTGCTAGACCAAAGTGTTTCGCTGAAGTCTTAATTATTTATTGGAAACTAGGCTTGAGTCCGAGTCTTTTCAGCCTTTGATCAACTTTCTAGTGTTTCTGGTTCAAAAGTTATGATTTAAAACAAACAAATTAATTAATTATCCAATTAACTAATTAATCAAATATTTTGTTTGCTTTAGATGATAACTTTTGAACCTGAAACCCCAACAGGTCATTCAAAGTATCGAAAGATTCGTATTGTAGCCTAGTAGTAGTTTCCAATAAAATCGTCTCTAAATATCACTGTCATCCTTCAGTTAAGCATGAAATAGTCTATCACAACATCCATTTTACTTGTTCACATGATAAATCAACATTTTATGGACATTAACAGACATCAACGTAACACAGATGCTGCTTGTGGGCAAGCAATGAGTGAAGAGTTTAGGTATGTACAGATGAGCAGGTGAACAAGCACATGGTGAAGAAAGTGAACAACAATAAAGGTTATGAGGCAGAGAGCAATGCATTTTAACACATTCAATTACAAAAACAAGTAGCCTAGTAAGGGCAGAACACGATGTTTATACATATAAATCGTGAAGAAGTAACATAATTACCAGTCCAATGGACCAGGCATAATGATAATAATGGAGTGAGTGAGTACCATGGATGAATTTATGTCCCACCAGACACAACACATGGTCTCACCAAAATGATGTTGAAGAGACAAGGGCATAAACAGATTACAATAAGTTTAGCAGCAAACATTAATCCAATAAGTGTTGGGTACATGAAAAACAAAATATGTTTAGTAAATGAGAAGGTATTTAGTTCTAGAAAAGATAAGATATCACTTATAGTCATAATGTCATGATTTATTATGACATTTAATATGTACCTATTGGCTTGCACAAAAACAACTGGCGTCATGTCATTGACACCATACGATACTTCAACTTCAGCATACTCATGCTTGATTGTGACTGTCTACTGTCTAGTGTCTGTACTGTTGTATAGCTTAGAAAAAAAACTAGGCTGCCTAAGTTACTGCACCTGTGTTCACAAGAGTAGTATGGTACCATGCTTATCTTTGCTATTTATTGACTGCGTATGAACCACAACGCTAGAATGACAAAGGCACTACACCAAATATGCTACTATGCCCAGAACCTGAGCAGCACGCCCGTAAAAATTAATAACCCGCCGCAGGCCGAAGCTAGTTTGCTTTAACAAATACGCTGGATTCGAAAATGGCGAGCATGTTCAAGGTTCGGTTTAACATGTCTGTTCTTTGATATAAAATTGTTGTAAAAACACTGTTAATGTTTTACTCGTATTACTAGGTTACACACAATTTGCGGAACTTGAAATAAGCTTCCTTCGTGCCTTTCGTGACGAATGCAACCATAACCGGACTCAGCAGCCATTTTGTTGTGAAAGGTGAAACTGAGGGCATGCACCAGAGGCCATTTTGTTGCGCACCGAAGAACACGAAACTTTCCTCTCGGCTGCAGGCAAGACACAGGTTCGCTAGGTCACCAGTGCGGATAAGCAGCGTGACTATAAAGCTATGTCATTTCGTGTATTTTATTTTGATTTCCTCAACATTTCACTTCGACACTCCAAATGGCTTGACTGCAACGGTAGGTAGCCTTTGCCATTACTTTTTTCACAATATAGACATCACTGCACTTTTCTGCGGGGTTTTGCCGTGCTACCTGAGGCCATGTTGTTGAAATTCATCTGAGACCCTACTCAAAGATCTGATAAAAACTTCCGTATGTTTTAATAATCCATATTTGATGATAGCTGTATTTTAAATTGATACAATGTGACTGCAACGCCGAATATTCATTGTACCAAGTACAGTATCTTTGCTTTGGTTTTCTCTAAATAATAGCTGAAGACGACCATTTTCTTTGAAGCCATTTGTGATGAAGGGACAAAACTACCGTAATAACCACTCTTGTTCTAATTTCGGATATGAAGACGTCATCGTGAAACGATTAGTTTGTTGCAAACAAATGTACAAAATGACAAGCTGTTGTGTCAAGCATGTGCTACTAAAATACATACCACTCAAATTACCATTAAATAGACAGTAGCAGCAACACATACTCGCTTTAATGTGTGACAACATAATTATCACCACCTTTCGTCCTTGAGTAACTGTGTTAATCTGCCACTACTGTCTTATCCGCATGACACGTTGAAATAAAGCAACTTATGTTTTGTTACTGTTTAGATGAATTTGAATCTCGTCTGCGAAACGCCATGTGTTCGAGCAAAATGGCGGACACTGTCACTTCCGCTTGCGTGTAATCAAGGGCAGCTATGTCCAACCCACGGTCCGCATGCGGCCCAGTCGAGGGTTTTGTGCGGCCCAGTTTACTTTTCGCTGTAGTAAAAGTATCCTGCATACTGACAACCATTCCTTGTTTTGATAATTTTGAATTTGACATTTTTGATGGTGGTTCTCAGTGCCACTTTATCACATCTGTTACCATTGCTATTAGGATTTGAACACTTTCAGTATATCAGTTTAAGTAAAATTTAGTTTGCTAAAATCAAAGTGAGCCATTCAATGTGCGGCCCTCAGAAATATGTCATTCAACGTGCGGCCCTGGTGAAGATAGTTCCATACTTTTTGACTCAGTAAGCCATTTGGGTTGGACATAGCTGTATTAGGGTTTATCTCTGTATATGCGTAACTTAACGAATCGGGGTGATTTTCGGACATAAGTTTAAGACAACATTCCAAGCTTTCAATGGCTTTTTCGTGTCCAAGTTCTAATTGTTTTACTGAAACGGTCGATTCTAAGCAAGACAAACGTTGCAACGAACTGAACGGTAACATATTTGGCAACTTTGTGCACAGCCGCAGTTGAAATTAGCTGCTCGCGTAATGCCCTCACGTGATGGCTTCCTAATCCTCCGACGCGCATAGGGCATCGCAGCAGTCTGACGCGTCATTGGTAGTCATGCTTCATATCCAGGGCTACCATCTATCTAGAACCAAAAATAAGGACCGCTGAGGAAAGTTTGAGTTTATTACCAAACATAAAACAATTGTTTCTGTTTGCACGACTAACGTCAAATCATATATCTGCCTATTTATCTCCAGGAATCATTTGCTTTCGCAATGTCTTATTCTCGGTTTCCTTCTTCCAATCGTCTCAGAAAACGTTTTTTCTCCTGCTTATTTCTTGAATTAATTAGCAAATGCTAAACCTTCGCTACAAAATCAGCTTTCATAAGAATCCTAACCAGAGAAGACAGCTTACAGTGCTCACAATCAGTGCCGGATTTACCTATAGGCTATATAGGCTTAAGCCTAGGGCCTCAAGATCCAAGGGTGCCTCCAACAAACTGTGGTACGCATTGAGTCAATGGTCGGTATATGATCATTTAGATTAAACTTCCTCAAAAATGTATGTCTTAAATTTAGTTTTATTCAAATTTTGTGGTGATCACGCCAGAGTATTCCAACGAGTTCCCATGAACGTCAACATGACGGTTGGTCAAGCCGCATGCCAACTATTGTGTCGATATGCTCAAGCACGCTGGCTGCGTCCTGCGTTTGCTGAATCGTCGATTGTTATGTGTGAATCCATCAAAAGAACTTGTGGTTGTTCATGTTTGATATGCTCCTGATCAGTGGCATAATTAACTGACGGGTGGCAGGGGTGCGAATATTCCCCCTTGTCAAGCTAAATGTAAAAAACGGGCTTCTACCTAACTTGCATTTTGGTATTTACTGTTCTTTTGATTTCGGTAGATAGTCGTTCTTTTGCGTTTTTTCGGAGTGTTTTCCGGTATATTCAGGTTTTTGTATAGCCGTTCAATACCAGATTTGCTATTGTTTCGCAACTATTTTCTGAGTGTTAGCCAGTGGGCTCCCTTCAGCTAAGTTTCCTCCTGGTTCAAATCTCTAGTTAGGTCACTGCACCTGATCAAAGCAAGGTTGTACTACAGATAAGAGCTATGTGTAGGGCTACCAGCAGTATTCTACAATAAAAGCATAGTTGTTTCTTGGGTGACTGAGCAATACAGCAGTTTTGTCAGCGTTTGTATTGCGTAAAGCTCGTTTGGTATTTTTAGATGTGATTTTGTCCATTTGAATTTTCTTCAGTAAAGTCATTCAGAAATCTGATTGCTGTTGAGTACTTGCGCAAGTTTGTACTGCTCCCATGCAAAGCAAATCAGGGAAGATCTTGATGAGCTTAAATAGCAAGCAAAAGCCACTTTGCCAACAGGCAACCGCATAACTCTTCCCCAACGAGACAGGGAAACAGCAAAAAAATGACAAAAGCGAGTTTGGGTCTGATGCCTTAGGTTAGTGGTTCTTAGTTTATCCAACCACGTGATGCCGTATTTCTTAACTTGATAGTCACTAGCTTTTCAGAAGAAAGATCCTTTTCAAGATTCAAAAGAATTAAAAATGAATTAAAGGATCGCAATGTTCCAGGAGAGGTTGTCCACACTAAGCATTCGGTACATTAAAAGTGACAAACTTAGGCAAACAAACTGTAATTGATTCTTAGATAATTTTGTTATGAAGAAGGCAGGACAAAACCTTTTTAACTATTTACTGTGTTATGTTCAGCTTTACTTGATTCAATGATTGTAGCTTTTTATTTCTTTATGCGTATTTCAATAATGAAAGCATAAGCGAAATTTAAACCAGTCCAGTCGCCACGGTGGGCGTTGGTGAGCTCAGCCCTTCCAAATTTAAATGTGAAACACTACAAATCACTAAAGATTTTGTCAAATTTTCAGAATGTCAAGTCCCCTTGCGCAAATTTAAACCTCATATTCAAGACTTTATGGCGACGGTTCTGTTTTTTAAACTTCACATCCTGTGACGCGACAGTTTTAGTTGCGGTCGATTCTTACCAGTCTGAAAAAGTAAGAAACACGCGAATCTTTTAGTCTTTTTGCCGCCGCACATATTATATGGGTGCAGTTGCAGCCATTTGGGTGCGTTTTACGTGACGTGTTTTGCTAGAGTGTGTGAGATTTTTACAGCCGTGGTAAGCGAGTTGCAACGTGGTCCCCACGTTGTGCTTTAAAGTCTTTATGCCGCCACCCGCTCCAGTAATGATTTATAATTTTTTACTGGCCGTACTTTCAGAGCGTCATTTTCGGATTTTCGCAAATTGATTAACGCTTTCCAGTTTTTCCTCGCAACAATGGGAGGGGGCCTCACAAGTGGATTAGCCTAGGGCCTCGCATCAATTAAATCCGGCCCTGCTCACAATGCCTGATAGTGCGTTACATCTCTGTGCTGCAAGATTCAAAATCTTGATTACAAAATGTTTACGATGAGATAGGAATGGTCTGTATGTCTATTAGAGTCCTGCGCGGGGCGGGTCAACCCGCCTAAGTTGCAGGTACCCGCATTTGCGGGACGGGTGCGTGAACCCGCACTGCTATGCATGCGGGCGCGGGGCGGTTGCGGGTTGAACTGGCTGCAGGCAGGGACGGATTTAGGGAGGGCGGGGCCTTAGGCCATCTTAGTTTTTGGGGCCCCACAGAAGTGTGACCTATTTGGCCGTTTGTCTGAAAAGCGTGAAAGTATGCCCCTCTTATGAGTAGCGTCCCCTCAAAATTATATCTTTTTTGTGCCGACTTGGGTTCTACCGTTAGATCAGCTATGCCCAACCCGCGGACCAGTCGAAGGTTTTGTGCAGCCCAGTTTAGATTTTTGCTGTAGAAAAAGTATCCTATATACTGACAACCTGTCCGGGTCCTCATTTTGATAATCTTGAATTCGACATTTTGATGCAGGTGGTCCTCAGTGCTACTTTATCACATCTGTTACCATTGCAGTTGAGGATTCGAACGCCTTCAGCACACTGCTTAAGCCAAATATAGTTTGCTAAGATCAAAGTAACCCATTCAATGTGCGCCCCTCATTAATATATTATTCAACGTGCGGCCCTGGTTAAGATAGTGACATAATTTTTGGTTCAGTAAGTGATTTTGGTTGGACATAACTGCGTTAGATCTTCAACAGAAAAGGCTTTCCTACATTCTTCTAAAAAACAAATTGCATTGCAATCTTTTGATGGAATTTATAGCTCTTTCGTGTAGTTCAGAAGTTCTCTTCGCTAAATTTCTTGATTTCAACCATTTTTGTTAGATTTGTTTTTCGGATATATACATTTTCATGCGGGACCGTGTTGCCGCCCTCGAAAATATCATCTAGCTGTCGATCTGATTATCTGTACGTAAACTCCTTTTTTATAGTGCTGTAATAATAGCCACGTATTTTATGAACCAAACAAGCACAATCCATTCAGTGGACACAGGGCTTATTTATGCCGTTTTGAAGTTGTCGTTTTCCAAGCAATACAAAATATAGTGTTTTAATCCTCTATCCATGCCAAAGGCCGATGGAAAACAGCATGAAGACAAGTTCTGCGCAGAAGCACAAGCAAAGTATTGCCGCAACACCTCAGTTAACCATTTGAAGTAAGCCCAATGTAGACACGTTTTTCCAAGCAAAGCTCACGAGAAGCCGTTCTAGCTGATTTAACTAACATATTGAGTTTCAACAAGCAATCTCTGTTTGCGGGAAATCTTGTGAAAACAATGAAACGTAGGATCCAATACTGACAAGATTGGTTTTCATCGGAGTTTTGCAGTGTCTTGCGTTGTTGCGAGCTTTTTGTCAGTGGAAAATTGAACATCAATTAAGTAGGTTTTTTTTCTTTTTCATTATTTTTCTGTTACCGCTTTCATACAGCCGGCCTGCATCTCTCTCACTCCAAGATCCACAGTATTGTCGTGTTGTTACTATACTGATAAGAGTCTAGAGTAGACATTTGCATTTTCGCTCGTTATACCTCTGCGCAGTTCCGCAGATTTTTAGTTAATATTGCGTCGTTATAGGAAAGAGTTACGCGGGGCCCCCAAAATCGCGGGACGCTAGGCCATGGCCTATGCCTAAATCCGTCGCTGCCGCGCAGGACTCTAATGTGTATCAGATATTGCTTATGTGAAACTGTTATGCTAAAGAAAATAAGAAAAAAAGGACGCAAGTCACAAACACGGACATTCCTTAGAAATAAGGACGGTGATATTTTCTAAGACGTAGTACTTCACAATAAGGACCATCGTAGAAATAAGAAAGGGTATAGTATCCTTGTTCATATCCAACACACTTCGCCAATCCAATGGTTTGCAATGCGTATAGCGGTTGCGAAGTAGTGAAAAGTGGTGAATGACCTTTGTGCAAGTTTGATCTGATTTTAGCCATCCTCAGTGTATCGACCAGTGTTGCTGCCCGCCACTTGCCTTTTTTCAGTGAGTGGCTGTTGCCTTCCGACTGTTTGCGTTTTCTGTAAGTTCCCCTGTGCAATATTGTTTCACTTCCCTTTTTAGCTGTCCAGCCATGAAAATAGCGGAGACACTGAGAAAATTCTTAGCAACCGTTTTTCTCGCAATGCTTATGGCCCAGGGCCGTGGGAACCGCCCCCCGCACCCCCCGGCCGGGGGGGGCCCCAGCCATGTCTAGGGACCCCGCCTCAGTTGCAATACTTTTACTGTTTTAC
>JGI24021J15306_10013265_pt1 | contig 10236 bp, 6 predicted proteins | sample Ectturendosymbi1_FD_15306 | JGI IMG/M metagenome (IMG submission 15306) | reverse complement strand
CACCGTGGCAGCAAGCAACAATAGAGATCATGCTCGCAATCTCTCTTACTATTGCTTGCTCGCGCTACGTATATAATGGTGTTATTCTTCACGCACATCCCCTTCGTGGTGAATCACACAATCAACGCAACGCCACCGGAGAGGTTGCAACATTATACAAACGAAAGATGTACATCAAAAGACATGCACAACACTACGCAGTATGTTTTTCTGCAAATGGGGGACAACTTTTTGCAAACCTACACACGGACACCTGAGAAGATAAAATATCGAACTTTGAACAAGGTTCAAAGGATATCTCATCTGGAAAATTTGAACAGTGCGTCTCATTCCTTCCCATAAAAGCAGGTAACAAACTTTGTTGTTAACCATAAGCCACAGACTTTAAAAACACCGTCTACGACACAGCAGTTTCCTGCAAAGTGCGCCTTGCGCCGTAACCAGCTTGAGGAAAGAGATCGGAAGAGTTCGTTCATGTCCCACTCATTAAATCTGAAAACTTCCTTCGTAGGCGCTTATGTATATACGCAATCGAAGCTTTGACAGGCGGTATACAACACAATCTGAAACCAAAGCTGCGGGCCGCACTTTAACAATCCCGACTTAGATAGTTCAGTTTTCAATGTGACAGATACTTATTTCAGCATGATTGCTTCATTCTGCAGAAATACGTACCAGTGCCTGCGCCGACGCAGCCTGTTTGCAGCGCGAGGACGCAGCGCGCTCTTTGACGCCAGCAAAGGTTGACTACACATTTTGACGCACGGTTCAGCGGGTTCACGCATAGCAGAAAAAACGTGCACGGTTGCTAAACCAAGCCCACCTAGATAGACGGCTTGGCTAAACGCACGCGGACGATAGCCGATCGTGTTCTGACAACGCCTCCTGAAGGGTTTGTTCAGGAGCAGTGTTCCCTCTAAGAAAATTCTACACTGAGCAAATTTTTGTTTTGTTGCGCACTAAGCACATGCACACACAAACAGTGAAGCGTTCCTAGGCTTGAAAGGGGTAATGCGATATATACATGCCGCATTAAAATTTAGAATGTTGGAAGTCCGCGAGAATGAGATAGCGCTGCGCAAATTGTTTGGTGGTACTGGGCAATTGCGCAACTTAGACGGAATACTGTTCAGGAGTCCTTGCTTCTGAACGGAACTTAGCAAGAAAGAAAACTCGACTAGCTTATTTTTTCACCAGATTGCTATGGAAACTGCGCAGTAAACAAGGCAAATGCAACATTACTACGATGCGAACTCTTACGACCCCTGGGCGTAGGCATGGTTGTTGGCAGAATTTCGTAGCCTAACGCTGGTATCAAGTTGCGACCGGTGTGAACTGTGAAGCATAGGGTTATTGCACGCACAGTAAGTATGCCACAAACACTACTTTCCACATCCTTGAAGTTGCACCAACTGTTCAGTTCTTGTGGTGCTGGTGTACGCAAAGCAATACCTTGAGAATTACGGGCAATAAGTTATTGTAGCAAAACAAACAACATCGGTGAGAGCAAACACACTTTCTGAATAACGCTTTGAAATGTTTTTCAAGTGACTGTTTCCTTTTTATTTTCACCGGACGAAAAGAGTAGTGTCCCATCTGTGTCTGTAACGTATGAAATCCTTCCATACTTTATTGCAGTCGTTTATTTAAAAACATCTGGAACATTTTATGTCGCTTTTTTACACAGGGATGCGCATGCAGTGCTACATATGCAGTGGTGGTTTCTGATTCCACATCACTTTCTATATAAAGAAAAATTAAGCATCGATGCTCAGAAGGCACCAAAAACCGATTTTATAAAATTGTATGCGCTTTCTGGTGATGGGGTAATTGGTGATGATGCTTGTCCGGTCACACTGGTGCCAATACATTAGCGAATTGTTGTCGTCAACTTTACAGAAAAATCTGTTCGTTCATGTTCCATATACTGTGCTTGAAGGCATTTCCACCTCTGTTGCTGATCACAGCCGCTTCAAAATCGTGCAAGAATCAAAAGTGCCACTTACCATGCTTCTCTTAGAAGCACGTGCACGAGCGCGCTAGCACAGAAAGCTATCTCATGTAGCTTACTTAATTGCTATGGAAGGCACTGTACTAAGGCCACCTAAGAGACAGGTTGCCTTGGTTGCACCCTCCAGGTCCTGAAAAATCGCTTCTGCGTTACTGCGGAAGCCACCTTTTTCGCAAATGCCACAAATTTCAAACCAAAGCATTCCTTTCTTACGGTTTTTATCCCATTTTGCGGGTTTTTTTGCGGGCACCTGAACTTTTGCAACCCAATATAATCAGCGCGAATTGAAACAGCAGTCCACCTAGCTAAAAATAAACTGATGAATACACTGGAACCAACAGGGAAAACGTCAACGGCAGCGTTTTGCCGGGCGATCGATTTCATCTTTGCAACGCCAGGCGAACGGAGATGCAATGACGTTCAACAATGAGAAGCGGAAGCCTGCACGATGAGTAGCTTTTGAAAGTGGTATGGATTTATCACACGAATCTCAAGCTCAAGCAAGCCTTTCTCGTAAAATAAAGCTGGGGACGCCCTTACGCAAAACATGAGAAAAGTGTAAAAGCGGTTGTTTCCAAACACAACTATTATTCAAAAAGCTCTTTCTCATTCTGCATTTCCAACGGCAACACTGTTTCTTTTACACTGCGCAGCAGCGTAGTGGTGCAGAAAGCAGGAGTGCTCATAACAGGAAAATCCTTTTATAACTGAAGCCCCAAGAGGACGCAGTGACTAAAAGAACGCTTTTGTCAATCTGCTGTCGTAGCCACACTGGATTGTACGAATAACCTGGTCCAGCATTTTAGCAATTTGACTGGAGCGGACAAACTCTTAGGACTGGCGATCACGAGTACTCGAAGGTATGTGACAACGTCTCCAAAAATATCTTAAACGGTAGGAAACACATGATAACGCTTGGGTTTTCGTTGCAAACAGCGCAATCACGACTTGAGCTTATTTCACACAATGCACAAAATACATACCAATTATTGCTAATACACTCACTAATTTGGAAGAACTTTTCGCGTGTGCTTTTCTTTTAGGGCCTGTCGCAGGAAACTTGCATTTCAGGTTATCACACGTCGAGGAGTTGCAAAACACTGGTTTCAAGTGGAATTTTAACACGCGGTTTGCCAACTGAACTTCAGGCGACGGACTGACTTACGTGGTTTTTTTCACGTACACTGGTGCAAGTTTGAAACGAATTGTAGGTAAGCCCTGTGGCAAACAATTCCAGCGGAAGAACAAAATGAACAGCTGAAGTTCAGTGAGTGAAAAGTCTTTCTCAGTCAGTGCAACTTCATAACAGCAACTCTTTCCAAGATTGTCGGTTCATGATACTGGTCCAGGAAACCCGAAGTACGCTGGAATTCGAATCCGACTAACTTGCCTTCAGCGTCCATCTTGCCCCATATGAGTTACAAAGCAAATACTACGAGTCACCAAAACCATCGCTTTCAGCGATTGCACTTCATGAACCTGATGAACTTATTCGCGTCTTGATTTCGGAGGTTTGCGGTTAAGCCGTCAAAACTCGTTTCTCAGCACTACCTGCAACAATGCCAAAGTATCACGTAATGAAATGAGCGAATGCGTTTCTTTTATCGATACCACCGGGACCATTGAATGATATTTGAAACAGAAATCATTACTATGTGTTGTGCCGCTGGTGGTCCTAGTCAGACTTTTGAAACAGAGCACCACGCCTCACTCACGAGTACTATCGTTCCTTAAATAGATAAGCAAAACTGGCGCGGAAATTACGAACTTGGAATAATAAACCAACCACCACTGACTAATTTAGACATCTTTTTAGTTCTAAGATATCTTTCGTGGCATCGTTGACATGTAGAAGAGTACGGCAGCAGACGTGTCATGTTCAGGCATTTGTACAAAACGATTGGTAGTTTCAGTAAATAAACGAAAATAAGTATATGCGTTAATATGAGGTCAAAAACATAAGTTACACAACCATTTCATACTTGTTTATCACTGTTTTCAAAAGTGCTATCACTGTGTTTTCAAAAGTGCGTAAATTACATGAAGGCTGCAATTTTTTTTTAATTCAACTGGATTCTTATCTTACTACAATAGTGCGTGTAGTAAACTCAACGTCTGCCGTGCTGCCACTACGGATAGCGTTTATTTACCGAAGAAACACGTGACCTTAAACAAACAGAAAAACTTCTATTAAAAATCAAACGCGAAACTTTTCCACTGACTCTTAATAACACACATAAGCGTTAATCACTTGACTCGTTGACGAAAAGATATGCACACTAACAAAAGAGACACCAACCTTCAGAAACTAATAACATTTCTGATTGCGCATGGATCGGTTGCAACCGAGGTTTCTTACTGAATAACGCAGCCTAAGAAACGTCTGAATTCACCAGCACTGTTCTACACACTGACTGGCAAGGTAGTGGGGCACTGAAGAATGAAAAACACCAACATCGGTACGTTCGTCTTCATTGCCACACCTTGATTGGGTATTGATTCACCTTGTTTCGGCCAACGAATCACAAGCTGAATTCAAATCTCATCTGACTACGTTTTTCAAAGTAATGAATAGCAATTCAGTTTCAGTCGCATGGTTGAGGTTATTGAGCGCAGGACTTGCAATCGATCAGTTTTATGGAATTTCTTTGTATGATCTCATGCTTCTACGATTGGCTAGTAGCGCGCATCAAAGTTTGGTGTATCCACGTTCGACTGAATTACCAGGTCCAGACGGACCATAAATACCAAATCGCTCATCAAAGTATACCAGATAGCTTCAAAATATGCCCAACAAGCCGAAGAAGGCCGAATGCTGCCAGTTTGGAATTACCCGGATGAGTACTGGCAAAAATGCAGTGTTGTTATGCAATCAAAGCTACCTAGAATCATCGCAATTTATTGTATTCAAGTTTAGCCACTAGTCAAAATATCGCAATACACAAAAACATCACCGAAAAAAATTAATGAGTATGTACATTTTGCTAATCTCCAAACGTACCATTTCCTCTTTTGGAAAATGCTTACAAATCTTGTATTGCCCGATTGACTGACACATAATTGTCGTCGTCGACGAAATAATCTTCACTGAAAAATCGTTCTTAAAACACTTTTTCTGCAGCATAAGGTGTGACTGTCAGAAACTTCGTGTGTCACTGCCACTCTCACAAAAACGATACTTTCATTTCACTATCGCTAATTCTACTTCTTTCAGGTCAGCGAAAGAAAGCTTCAGTGTGGTAAAGTCGTCCACAGCTCGGAAATTCCAGTCACCAATCACCGGTATTCTTTAATTTAGATTAGTCCATGCGATTGGCCTAGACCAGGGGTTCCCAACCTTTCTCTTACCATGTACCCCTTCAGCATTCTGACAGATGAGCATGTACCTCTTCAGCATTTCAACAGATAAGTATGTACCTCTTCAGCATTTTGACAGATGTACATGTACCTCTAAGACATCCTATGACAATACATTTTATCATGATTATTCATTGATATATTTAACAATAACCATACAATGATTTTTGAAAAGAATATTCATTAATATATGCGTAAATATTTGGAGATAAATCATATGCAAATATATTTTGCTCGTCTATTGATAACCTTAAATGTATCCCTTCGGATAGGCAAATTGACCCCTGGGGGTACATGTACACCAGGTTGGGAACCCCTGGCCTAGACTAGACCAGGGGTGGGAAACCGTTGTGTTTCATTTTACGCCTTGTCATAAGTCACTGACACTCGATCAGCACAAAAAGGTTTTAAAAGTGTGCAATGTGTATACGAGGGGCGCAAAAATGTTCAGCGGGTCGCATGCGGCCCTAAGCGAAATGCCCGGACTATGCTAACCTTGAAAAATGTCGGAAAGAAATTCTGGCCCGCAGGTACCTTCACATGAACAAATTTGGCCCTCACTGAAAAAGGTTTGTGCATCACTGATCTAGACTGTATGCTGTGCGGATTTCTGCGAATTTTCTTTTTGCGTCTGACTACCTGCAAAATTCTTCTCACTCGCTCACTCAAAGCTTGATTGTCCCACATGGTGAATGCATTGCTCAAACAAATCATGCTTTCGCCAGCAAAGGACTATCGTGAGAAAGATGCGGTGCACAACATGGATGTTTGTTTCCGGTGCGCAAGGATGTGGCGCGTGGTGGGATCTGCACCCATCATCCCAACCACGGCTGTTGTTTTCGCACAAAGCACAGCGTTGCAAGATGGTAAACAAAGGCCTCATCACGTTTCCTTGTTCGGCGCTCGGAAATAAGCAGGGCCTGTGCGAGTCGCTGACATCAAGGAATCAAAAATACCCCAGCCATTGCCGCATGCAGCCAATAAAACGGCAGTGTGAAGTGGATATCTTGTCAGTAATAATAAAAAAACGCCGGCAATTACCAGTTATTTTAACTCAAAAAATCTTTTCGTAAAGAGGATCAACTTGGAAAAAGACGTTGAAAGCGTCAACAAAACCATGTATTTATAACTGTGTCTACACCTAGATGTGAAAATGTTAATCGATGGGCATTGTTAATGGAAAATAAACTGGTGCTTTTACGTCCAGTTGACCATGGTAGGCTGTGCAGTGATATGCGAAAACAAACTGACAACTAACTCTCTCGTTTCGATGGTTTGTGTCACGCCCAATTTGTGCCGCTCAAGTATTTTGCTAAAAAAACTGACGGAGATTTTATGCTTTCACGTTGACACGAAGTACAGAAACATAGTATGGAAATTACATTTATTTGGACTCCACTGAGCGTTCTGTTCACTGTGCAATAGAGTCCTGCGCGTGGCGGGTTAACCCGCACGGGTTGCGGGTACCCGCATTGCTGTGCGTCCGGGTGCGGGGCGGGCGCGGGTTGAAAAATTCTTTGTGCGGGTAATTGAATGATGAGGCAAAGCACATAACTTAATCAGCTCAAAAATTGCAAAACACGTGGATGTACTAAAGTTGTTTGCTAGCATTGCACTTAGGACAGTAGGCCTGCAGCAATTATTAGATCATGATGTGTTGTTGCGAAACATTAGCTCAGACTCTTGCCTTGTAGTGGGCAAGTGACCATTTTCCAATGCTACCGTCGCACTTTGAGGAATAGTTCAGTCTAGCAGCCCTTCTACATGGATAAGAAAGCGCTTAACGCACAGCTAGTCACAACTGGACTGAAACGTGTTTTTTATCACTTCAAATCTGTTGACTGCGGAAAATCAGATTTGTGGAAAATCGAATTTCACTGGCAAGTTTTGGTTGCCAAAGAAAAGGATGAGCAGCTTTGATTTTGCTGCTTGTTAAACTTGTCTTCAGGCATTATGAGTGTTGGGCAAGTTTTTGCAACTTATTTTTACAGCTTCTGAGATACTCAGTACGATGTTTTAAGCTGGTTCCAGGAATTTTATATTGCAATTATTTTTTACATGCGACTTCTTACTGAAACTTTTGTCAAGTATTTCACAAAAAGTAAAAGTGTGTTCTGTTCTCTTTGATAACCGATTCGAACTGAATAGTGACCTAAAAGCAATTGTAGAAATGACCCGGCCAAACATCAGTCCAGAACTGTATGCCAAATCGTTAAATTTCAAGCAACTTCATGCAGTGCGAAGCGAAGTTTTAGCATGATACGCAAACTGTTGGCAAAAGATCGCCATTTCACCCCAGATAATATTTGAAACTATTTAGCATTATATGTAAACAAATCGCTTGATCAAATCACTGTTCTTTAAAATGCATTTGCATTAATGCAACTTTTTACTGCAACTTTTGCTAGAAATGAATGCATATGTCAAGATTTTATTGAAAAAAAGACTTGCCCTAGTTATGAGTTTTTAGTATTTTCCGGACAGGTGCTTCCGTTTTGAGACAGAAAAAGTGGGATGCAGGGCGGGCACGAGTTGGGATGGTCTGCGGGGCGTGTGCGGGTGCAGGGCGGGAGTGGGCAAGCTTTCTCAAACTCCTTCTTGAGCGGGGCGGGTTTAAACTTTGCGGGACGGGAGCGGACAAAAGATTAACACGCGCACGACTCTACTGTGCAACACTTCAGTATTATTTCTTCCATTGTTAAAAAAAGCAATCCTTTACCTCAAGACCTTGAGTTCAAAAAGGTTAATCACATTCCTTGCTTGTCATGAACAGGAAGGACGCCACTTAACTACAAAGCATCCAGCAAAAAGTAACAACAAACTCGAAAACATTTAGCCCAACAAAGCGAATTGCTCTGTCTCTGATGCAAAACCAATACCACCATCATCTGAACTTTCTCTTTGTGCAAATAAACCATTACAGCTTCTTTGATAAAGGCGTCCAACAATACTTTGACTGAAGTCAAACGTGCAGTACAAACAGTGGAATACGTTCCAATAGAACTCCTCATGAGCGATGGGAATGCGTTTCTTTTCTCATTAATCAGTGTTTCTCACACAGGAAGGAAATCGATCACCGCGAGATTCCAATCCGCACTTGCGTAATACCTACAGCATTCCTCATTAGTCATCCAGCCACAGCTGCATGCCTGCTAACGTTTCAAGTCTGACTTGGCTTTCATTCCACAATCTTGCGGAAAAATGCGCAGCAAACTCATTTGCAGATTTTAAGTTCTGGGAAAAGCTCTACGAGTCGTTAGTTTCATGTTGCAGCACGTCACCTAATTATTCGCACGTGTTGGTCGTTACATGCTGTGTAAAGTTGAAACAGTAACACTTCCTGGGGAAGTACTGTAGCTTGCAATTCGCATTTTGTTGAAGCTCTAAACAAAAAGCAAAAAAACAAAGAAAACAACCTCATAAATATTTTTTATTTGTGAAAAAATCTGTTATTTTGAAGTTGGGCGATCCAAGGGCGCACGTAAGGGGGTGGAGTTAAAACTCCCCCTTGAGCTTGAAATTTTACAAAAACTTTATTACCTGCGCAAAGGGGTAATTGTTTTCGCATACTTTTTGCTTGTTAATTTGTCGACTTAATGCGAATACCACGGAATGAACTTGCATGCAAATTTCAAGGAACATTGTAAATGGGCCAAAAAGTAATAACTAGGTTTTGGTGGAAATCTGGATTATCATCTGCATCCAGAAACCATCTCACCACTTTTGCAACCTTTCGCCCACGACGAATGTTAAGACTGTGTTCCGCGGTAGTTCACTTTATCCTAAACAATTGCCTTGATTTTGTCTGCTATGGCTGATCAGCGCAAACTTCGCCAAAACGTTGGTTTGGAAAACATGAATATGACGTCATATTATGACGTCACAAACAACGTGCACCCAATACAAATGAAACCATACGTATGCCACTGAATGAAACCCCCATGAAAATTTTCTGCGTACGCCACTGGGGAGATCCACCAGGCTCATATTGGCACGACGCCAATAGCCATGAGTCATCACCCATGCACAAAAGCTTAAAGGTGTTTTCAGACGGCAGTCAATAAGTGAACTGGGACAAAGGTGAAGTGACCACTGGGTTAGGTTTTTTCTTTCTTCGATTGCTTCACCGATCAAGCGGCTTGCTCAAGCCTGTGCCTTTCGCCCGTGTCTTCCAACGCGTGAGAACTGGGAGGACCAGCAATTTTGTCTCCCCAGAGAAAACTAAACAAAACCGCAGTACTGGCGGCGATTGGCTGCTCATTGTTTCTTCCTAGCGTTGCCTCGACAAGACCATTAGTTGGCATTGTTCTGTGAACCAACGTCCTTTCCCCTGATAGTTCTCCGACTTAATTTTCTAAGTAGGCGGCTCTAGAAAAATTCAATACGGTTTCCAGACAAGAAATTGGAATACACAGTGCGTAATTTCTTGAACGTCTAACATTTCAGTGAAAAGTGCCCGTTTGTGATCGGTGTATTGCTCTACAAATGGGCACAAAACATTTTATTTTTGTGGTGTTGATGTTACTACGTTACACTATTTAAGTGAAAGTTTCCATGTGGAAACCATTCTAATTTGCAAACTGCATTAACTTCACGATATTTAACACAAGTCTTTCAAAGACCTTGAACACAACCAATCGTGTTAGACCTTTCTGGAAAGCAAACTTTCCAACAATACAATTCGCACGATAGTTTCTGCACTACACGCCCCACTTCACACAGTTACCACACAACAACTGTAGGAAACGCGCTTTATTTTCAATGGCGTTCTTGTGTTATGAGTTCGATCGTTATAATAACTAGTAGCAAAAGTAAAACCTGACATTCCTGAGGTTGCAAAAAGTCTTTCACAGCACACTGAACATGTC
>JGI24021J15306_10013260_pt1 | contig 10237 bp, 3 predicted proteins | sample Ectturendosymbi1_FD_15306 | JGI IMG/M metagenome (IMG submission 15306) | reverse complement strand
TGGCTATTCTTATCACAAGCAATTTTTCCTTTTCATAGCTTTTGCTTCCATAATTTCAGCCCCCCCCCTTAGAAAAACCCTGGCTGCGCCCCTGTCAGCAGTACTTCTATAATAGTGTTATAGATTTTACCAGGAGTAACAATACTTCTACTTCAACCACTTGAGTAATTTGCGTGAACACCACTGATGAATTGTTCACTGCGTTTACAGTTTTGAACAAGGTGATCATGTAAATAAAAGTGAATTGTGCTTTTACATCCCTCGGTTTGTAATATTTTATTCCATTAGTTTCGCTTGCATCTGACTAGCAGTGAACAGCTGTACCATCGTACGCATGTTTGACATTTAAGCTTTTTGCATCAATGATTTTAGTCCCATATTCAGCGTTGATTGATTTTTATTCATTTGATTTAAATCAGTGATTGAAATGAAGCAGTAAAAATCGTATGCAGCTTTGAAGCTTTGTGTGATTTCCATGACACAGTTAATTAGCATTCTAATAGGATTTCACTTATATTAGTATAGAAGACAGAGTTCTTATGACGACACAAGTTTTAGCATTAAAGTGTCATAAATCGTAGCTTCTGTGAGGTCACAGATAACAGATATATTATAGTTTTTTTACCGTTTCATGCATGTAAGTTCTACTTTTGCAGCAGCTGAATTGGTGAAAAGCTGCGTCATAGTGATTTATTTTAACAACAGACTCCGCACCAAAAAATCTGCCAAGCTTGTATATTTGTGCAAGCATTTTAACATGCCATAAATGTTAGAGAATTTGATAAACTGATGGTTTGAGTATTGTCATTTCAATGATTTGCCTCAAGGGATATTGCCAGGAATGCTATCGGTCTGGAAACAAAAATAAGGACGACTGGGGAAAATTCTATTTTCTTTCCCAAAATCAAGCACAATTTGGTGAAATTGTTTCTGTCTGCACGACTAACGTCAGAGCATATATGTAGATATTCATCTCCAGGAACAATTTGCTTCAGCTTTGTCTTATTCTTCGAAAAAAACTCGTATATCTCGAATTCCTTTTTGCAATCGTCACGGAAAACGTTTCTTTACTTGCTTATTTCTTGACTCAATTAAATGCTAAGCCGTCACTACAAAATTAATCTTCCTCAGATTTCTCACCAGCTTAGACTACTTACAGTACTAACCAGGGCTGTGGAGACGGTGGAACCGAAACTCAAATTTCGGGCTCCAGCTCCAGGCATCTGGATTTTTTGGCTCCGGCTCCAACGTCTGGAAGCTTTGGCTCCGGCTCCAGAACATTTTGGTCCATTGAAAACCAAAAACCATTGTAATATTGGTAAACTTGCTTTCTCCACAAACTATGTCTGTGGAACCGGAAATCAAATTTCAGGCTCCGGCTTCAGCCATCCAAAATCGCTTGGGCTCAAACTCCACAGCCCTGGTGCTAACAATGCCTGATAATGAGTTACGTCTTTGTGCCGCAAGATTACACAAATTTTATGACCTCACAAAACTTGATTACAAAATGTTCAGGATGAGATGGAAATGGTCTGCATGTTTATCAAATATTGTCTATTTCAAATTGTTATGCTACAGCAAATAAGAAAAGTAAGAACGCAAATCACATTTAAGGAGATTCCTTAGAAATAAGGACAATAATATTTTCTAAGACGCAGTATTTCAAAATAAGGACAATTCTTAAGAAATAAGGACGGTGTGGTAGCCCTGGACAGTGGATATTGCCTAAGCGCAAAGGAAGTTTGAATAAAAGTTCAGCTGTTTCTAGTTGCTGTACTTAAAGAAGCAAAGCATAAAAATTATAGCAAAACTCTTTAAAATAGAAAATTGCAAGTGTTAGTTGGGCAACGCCCACACATCAAATTAAAAAATCATAAACTCTGATTTAAATAAAAATTCCAATCAAAAAAAGAGATTTTTTGATTTAAAAAAATTATGATTTTTATCAAGCCTGCCCCTATGTCGCAACAATTAATCTATCCCAGACGTTCATGAAAATGATGTAGGTATTGATTAGTTGTATTGAAATGCCTGTACCATACTTGATGTCAACAAACGTCGTACATGACTGTGTGAATGTGATGCACAAAAATCCAAATTGGATATGCAGATTTCCTTCTATTCATGCGCAGCAGCTATTTAAGAAATAAACTGCGTGACATGGAATATGTACGGCGGTAAACTTCATCCTTTAAATAAAATGTCATTTCCTTTTCAAAAGGTAATTGATTTTACTGTCCCTTGCAAGATGTGACCTCGCAACAAGCCTGACGACTAGCATCTGTCTGCAATTGTCGCTTTATTTGCAGGGTATGTTAACGGGCCAGGCGTTGAGACAGTTGGGTATTAACGTCAGTCACGTATTTTCCAGCCCGTCTTTACGGTGTGTCCAAACCGCGCATTGCATATTACAAGGTCAGTGCTTGGTTTGAGTTAATTTTTTGTATTGCACGTTGCGTTTCAACATGCATGATCTAAATGTCCACCAACCGCAGGCATGGACCAAGACAAGAAAATACCAATTGCCGTTGACCTCGGCCTGTATGAGTGGATGAAGTGGAGCTCGGGTAAAGATCTATAACCGAACGCTGATCAAAAATAGTGTTTTCCTTTTCACCGATGTTGTCCAAGGCGTTCTGAGTGCCACTGGACCTTCTTCGAGACACACAATCCAACTGTAGCTGGATTGTGAACGAAGTAGATTATGATCGTAAACTGTATGTTTATTGCAAGCCATTGTTGTTCAGGTGGTATACCGAAATTCATGGACGCAGACGCTTTCGCTGGCTTCGGAATCAACGTCGAGAAGTTGTACAAATCGAAATTCAAACCTGAAGATTTGCCTTTGAACGAAAAATGTCCTGACTACTTCAAGCGATGCCACAAGCTCCTGACTAGTATTATAAAGGAGACTCGAGGTAAAAACATCCGCGACGGGGTCAAAGCATCGGACTGTTTAGTGTTTTGTTGCTAAAATATCGGAAATGTTCTTCAACTCTTAACACCGGGAGGACTCATATCTGTGTTGGGCACAGGTTGAGAACAAGCTGCCATTCTCTTCTGTGCGAACCGAACGTATAAACTAGTCGTTGTGCGCAAACAGGAAAAAAACTAAGCGTGCGAGGTAATGTAAGAAATCAGGTTGTGCTTGGAACCTTTAAGTGCCCCTAACTTCTTTTACAATTGTCACAATCTGTTCTGACGTGGAGGTGTCTGATATGACAAAAACATGAGCGGTATGGCACCCAGTTGAATTGGGCAAGAACCATACATACGCGATTAGTATCTGCTGTTTACTCGCCGTTTACGAGTGCTTCATCTACATGCTACTGTAGCAACTTGCAAGCGAATTTGTAGCCATTTGTGCTGCCTTGCTTAGATGATGTGGTTTGCCATGGCATCGTGACAAGTACGTGGTACTTCTTTCGAAATCGCACACTTCGATTGGATTTTGGAAATAAATTTTGTTTTTTCACATTTTTCAACAACAGTAGTGTTCAACACGCCCGTATGCCTTTTGTTTGTTCTTTCAGGCGATATCATCATAGTCGGGCACGCAGGGACACTTGACGGTCTCTCTCGACAGATACAAGGTCTCAGTCCTCGAGCAATGCCCGATTTTGTCAGCATTGTAACTAAGGTGAGAACTGCTGAATTTAATGGCTCGGACCTGTAGATGCGCTATGACTGTTTGTGAAAGAGTTTTTTCCTCAAAGAGATCGTCCAACTGATGGTTGAACTATATTTGCCTTGCAGATAGAGCTTCTGTGCTATAAGTGAAATTCGATCTTTGTCTATCGCGCCCACTGTGCTTTTCTGCACAAGTCCTGTCAAAATATTCGTGTAGTTGCAGTATGCACGAAGTTTCACGATGCCATTTAAAAAAATACGTTTTCCACAGGTGCCTTACTGTGGATCCCTAGTTCTGGAGGAGCTGCCCGAGGTTGGCCTGTGGCAGTTGATCGAACCGCCGTACCCGTCACTCATTCACGCGCCTAATCCCCGGTTTGACTGGAAGTTGCTTCAGGGATGAGATGCACATTTTTGTCTATACACACCAACAACGGTCTCACTCAGTGTGCAATACCAGTGCTGCAGCCATTCAAGTAATAGCGACAGGGCAAAGCCGGGAAGTCGCAACAACAGGCTTCGATTGTTGCTGCTGCGTTGTTTTTTCGGATCCGTCACGTTGTAAAAGTGAGGTGCGTTTCAGAAGTTATTCGCCGGCGATCCGACTGACCCCAACGCAGCTATGCAAACGTGCAAATTGAGATTCTTTATGCAAGTTCATTGCCGTGCTTTTTGTTTTTATCTCTTGCTATTGCGCCTGCTGTGCTGGGAGCCGCATCGGTCTTTATCAAGCGTTAGACGCAGACTGTGCAGAAGATTTTTTGTGGTTTTGTATACGTTTTACTGTGTTCGATTAGGTATCAGTTGAGAACTCGCCTTGAACGCCCAGCTGTCTGTTATTTTGTATATTGATTCATTGTGTTATCCAAGAAAGAACGCTACAGCATAGCAGTGGTCTTCAATTACTTCAGGAAACCCGAATAAAGTTTGTGTTCGTCGATACGCACGCTATCCTTTCTCGGTCGAAGCGTGTACAAACCTTTGCATATGGAGACCACTGCTATTTGCGAATTAACGACCGCACAAGGCAGTTGTTTCGAGCTTCGTTCGTGCACTTAATATGTGTTTGGAATCTGTTTTCTTCGTTTCGAAGTTGTGTCTGTTTTTCTATTAGACAATTTTGCCGCTTCGTCCCGCCTTGTTAAAGTCCTCCAGTCCGTTTATATGATATAACTCTGTGTCGTTGGAAAGATTTGCTCTGATCGTCTAATGTACACTGCCAAGGCGTTGCACCTGTTGAAGGGTTAGACTTCGCCGTCCACTGAATGTTATCACTTGCATTTTATGAAAGGACACGTTGTGAATTTGATTGTAAACGGATGAATGGTGAGAAGTTACAAAGACATATCATTTTTTTCTTTACGCTCGTTTGACGGAAATACGTGCTCTTGTCTATGACTGTTGAGTGAAAATGTGGTATTTTAATGTGCCAGGAAGAGGTTATTTTACTGAGCTGCTCCATGACGTTCGCTTTCCAAAATACTTTCATCGTTAGGGCTTCTTCGTTTTGTATCTTGTTAACTACACCTGAACTACTTGAAAATAAACTTCTGTCGCTAGTCTTCGAAAACTTGGACCTAATTAACATTTACTATGCACTAAAACGGTTGTTTTCTCCGAAAAACAAGTGGATTGATTTTGTTTCATAAAAAATGCATTTCACGTACCGGTAATCTCGATTAAGCGCCACAAAGTTTAACTTGTTATGAACGAGGGCTGGTGTATTCAGTATTTTTCAGCTGCAAATCGTGTTCTTTTTGTGATTAAGTATTTTTCACCTGTAGATCGTGTTCTTTTGTGATTGCTATGAGCGTACTGTTGATTTGGGAAAGTTTTGCGAATGAAAAGAAAATTTTCTATTGAAATATTGAAACAAAGAACTTTTTAGCGTGAGGTGAAGTTTCTCTTTCGGTTCAAGATGTTTGTATTGGAAAGTGGACTGCACCAAAAGTTTTTTTCCCCGGGGTTAACGATAAATTTGAATGTTTACTCCGCGTAGATAATTTGTTTTCAATGCAACGAACAGTTGCATACCGAATTGGTGTTTCAGCAGCGTTGCCGGTATTTGTGCCGTTTAGTCTTATCTAAATGTTTGATCGGTGCCTTAATCGCGTGCTTACCAGTCGAATGTTCATTTCACCGCATCTTGGACGTTGAATTAATCGATGTATCGATCCATTTCGCTGTGCGTATTAATTGAAAAAGAAGTCTCGCCGCAGCCCACGTTTCTCGTCCCCTGAATATCCATTTTCGCGTTTAGCAAGGAATGTTATGCGTTCTCTGTGCGGATTTTACACTACTGTCTCGTATCAACATCGGACCTAAATTTGTTGGATGGAACGATAAGCTACCAACTTCCGGGCGAAAAAATACTTGGACACAATAAAGTTTAATCGAACGCCAATTAATCACTTTTCGTCTCTATTTGCATTGAGGTGATTCATTTGTTTGCCAGTCAGTGGCAGTTCAAGGAGGGCAATTGCATTCTCTCTCTTCCAACGGCAATCAAGGCCTTTGAAAAGTTTCTTTATCGATAAAAGTACTGCTGCTTTCTTCACCTTCTGCCACACAGCATGCAGTACCCGTTTAAAACTGGCTTCCCAGCATCAGTTTGCTGCAAAGTGGGAGCACAATTTTTCACTCAGCGAAAACCATGGCCTGCAATTAACATAACCCCTCAGTGTAGTAATATGGGCGCCTACAAGCAAAGGCAGGATTGGGCGTTTGCCTCTTACGACACTTGCTTGTCATCAGAACGAAAGATACAAGTATGGCAATCGTATGATTCGTCAAATCTGATCAGTTTTGCAAATTTCACTGGAAAACAAAGTTTCGGTTAAAATCTGTGTTGATAAATTACTACACTTTTCGAAAATGGTATCCACCGCGGCGTTGAATATGTTGCATACATGTTTTGAATAGCTGGAACCCCGTCAGGCGTCACCATCCCGGACCAGAATTGACCTAGAAATAACGGTCGCCAAAGGATATTTCACTTAAGCAAAAATTGCAGAACTCGTGAACTGCGGCCCATTGCCGGTTGCAGTTTAGCGTTGTACCCCATAACTGTTAATATATGAAGCAACAGTTGTCGAATCTACTGAAAATATTTTCTAGCACTTATCTGGCCCTTCGTGTAAGAAATTAGGTAATGCCTCATCTAAGGCATCAGGGCCAGGTAAACTGACATTTGCTTGCTGTCTATTAGTTTAACATTCTGTAATAAATGATTGACGAGTAGCTTTTGGTGAATGCTCAAGCTCATCATAGTGATCTGTGCACACTTGCACAATTAATCATTTAGCAATTCTGATTGGCTTTGTGAAGATGGTGGTTACGCTGCATTTTTGGACTCTAGCAGCTGAGTCTAGTTACTTCCATTTTCGAAAGATTGTAACGGAGCATCAGTGATGGCAGTGTAACCTAAAAAGGTACTATCGTTTTCCGTGAGCCTTCCATTTAATAATCAATATGAATTTTTTCCCAGATGCTCCCTAGATTTTAAGGCCTTTAGTTACCGTATGCTAACCTTGTAGGTTAGGCATCAACAATTTTTTCACGTTCTTTTACGGAACGCTGCCCGTTTTTCTGAATGCTCAGATAAAAGACTGACTGTCTGTATCATTGCATTTTAGCTTATATGTGTCACAGGGCGGAGGACCGCAATTTGGTGACCCCTGATATACAGTACGTGAATGTCATAGCCGTAAGAGATGGGGTGCAGTCACATCCCAAGCGTTTGAAGTTAGCAAAAATCGGGCAAAATTTTTTGATGAATTTTTAGTTTTGTCATAGGCCGACATTTTACAGATACCCTATTTATCATACGTTTGAAAAAAATTCTGTGACGATATTTTTGGGATCCAATACAAGGTGGATTGCAAACCTTTTGTGCTATTGGCGACTGAACAAATGTCCGACATTGAAATGGTGATACGACAGGTGTGTGTCACCTGACGGTTTGAGCACCACCCTTTTTATCGTTTTGGAAAACACTGATGTCCACTTTTAAGTGCTAAATATTTACTGCCAAGAGAATTAGATTTACACCAAAATTTCGGAAATATAGGTGTGTTCGAAAATTGAACGAAGCCAGACATGTTATGTTAATGTCGATGAAATAATTACTCGCATGGTTTGTCCAAAGACAAAACGATGAAAAACATCCTCCCATTGTAGTACATGCAGTTTTTGGAACTCCGGCTGCCTGAACTCTCACAACCCACGATATCCTGTACTCAAGCCTTTTCGGGTAACATGAGGTTTGATATCACACTTACAACAAAGACATTATCAACCCTTTAAGTCCCGCGGAAGCCCCAAATCTTGCAGAGCTTTGCAATCCTATAACTCGCCAGGCGATTGAGCTAGAGAGCTATCCAAACCATCCACGGATTTAGCAAGTCTTGTAGTCAAAATCGAAAAAAAAACGTTTTTCGTTTTCGGTGGGGGTTTCTGGAGGTGACGTCACAAAGAGGGCATGTTTTGGAAATTTGGGCCACCTTTGCCGGCCCTGGGCCCCAACCCATTGACCCACTCTTTTGGCTCAAAGTTTTGTTGAAAACTGGGTAAAATTCCGCGTCTATAGAGCCCTGGATTGACTTTCTACCATATCTGTGGCCAAAATTATGGGTCAAAAACCCAGTTTTTGACCTAATTCAAAACTTTTCAGAAAAAGCATAATTTACCCTTTCAGGCCAGCCATACCTCGGCAGCAGATTGAGCTAGAGAGCTGTTCAAACCCCGTAATGACTAGTGGCGTTGTGTAGATTAGAAAAAAAAAATTTTAATTTGGTTTGGGGGTTTTGGGCCAATGGGATCATGGCATGGTTTTTGGTTAATTATATGACGTCATCATCCGATCCCACGCGCCAATATTTTGGCTTGCAGTATTTTTGGATTGTAGGGCGGAATACGCGTTTCTAGAGCCCTTGATTGAGTTTCTAGCGTTTCTGGTTCAAAAGTTAGGCTAAAAAACAGCTAATTGGTAAGGGGCTTTTCTCAATACGTTTGGGAGATTTCCCAAATTAATTTTAAGTTTTTTGGCCCTAATCTTGGAACCAGGAACGCTAAAAACCCGTTCGGGACCCTTCAAAGTCCCGAAATGTAACCAAAAAACAGCTAAACTCAAAAATTTTTTTATGTCATTTAAATGGCTCCTGCGGGTCTGAAATGGAGGTCGGGCAAAAATGCTGACGTCAGCAAAAATAACATAAACATCCTATCATTATATAAGCAATAAAATAACAGACATCCTAAACTGAAACGTTTTTTTTGTTGCAAACTACATACCTTCACGAGTCTTTAGAGGGTTTGAACAGCTCTCTAGCTTAATCGCCTGGCGAGTTATGGGGTTGCAAAGCTCTGCAAGAAAAGTGGGGCACGCGGGACTGAAAGGGTCTAAGGCTTGAGAAAAATTTGCTTAATCGATACGTTTCGGGGCACGCCTTTTCTTGACTACCATTAATTCGAAAGTCAAGATACCAACCACTGATGCGGATGTTCTGAGCAACATCACATCAACGCTAGTATCGTCCATCTGTTTAATGGATTGGTTTAGCTCAATGTGTTCCAATATATACAGTGTTTAACGCAAAGTAACAAGCCCAACTTCGACAAAATCACATTTCTCAAAGTGTATAAACCATGGGTTCCCAGACTGGGGTACATATACCTCTAGGGATACATTTGCCTATCTGAAGGGGTACATTTAAGGTTAGCAACAGAAGGGAAAAAGTATGTTTATACATTACTCATTTCAAATTATTTATACATATGAATTTGCCCGAACAGTTTCATGCTACTAATGGTGTTATACAAGGAGGAGTATGGAGTCCATACTTGTTTGCTGTAGGCTATATTTGGATGGTTTATCTCTTGAACTAAACAACATTAAAGCTGAGTGTGATATATGTGAAGCCTTATTGAACCACTTGATGTCTGCTGATGATATTTGTGTGTTTTGTCCAAGTGTACTGCAAAGTATGCTTGATGGGTGTCAGTTTAAAGAGAATTGCATGAAATTATTTAAATGCAGCAAAACTGTTTGTATGACGTTGGGTGCACAACGAATAAAATCTGTTTCCCACTACAAATATTTGGTACCGTAATTCCATTAGATATTAAGCTTTCAGATGGCAAAAACATTCAGAGACAACTGCAATATAAACATTACGCAGTAAACAAACTGCGATCTTTTTCTCGATGTTCAACTGAGTGAAAAATGTAGTCTACTTTTTCGTTCCTTCTTTACGTCCATGTGTGGATCACAATTATGGTGTGATTTCAGGAAGGCATACACCCACAGATTGCGTGTGGCCTGGAACTTTGGTTGCAGGGCTCTGTAAAACCTGCCGTGGCGAGCGAGTGTTAGTAGTCATCAGGTTCAATGTAACACTCCTACGTTTGAGGCCTTATTGAGAAAAATGTGTACCTATTTCTTGAACGATGCAAAAAAATCAATCAGATTGTTTATACCAGTATTCGTCCTTATTCTTTGAACACTATAACCTCATTTTACTTCATGACTGAGTGCCCGGACGTTACAGCGTTGGTTTGAGGACGCGTGCAGGCCACAAAGCATTCGTACTTAACCAGGCCTTGGCCA
>JGI24021J15306_10013258_pt1 | contig 10238 bp, 9 predicted proteins | sample Ectturendosymbi1_FD_15306 | JGI IMG/M metagenome (IMG submission 15306) | reverse complement strand
CCCCCCCCGAAAATTTTCAAGAACATTTTGAATGCGCCAAAAACTTTTTAGTTGTTAAAAAAACATGTAGCAATCGTTTTGCTCCCCCAAAAAAATATCAGCTGGTTGCGGCCTTGGTGCTGTGCTGATAGTGTTTCGAAAGAGTGTCTAACACGTTGGCTAAAATGGTAAAAATACAATAAACTACGCGCATGTCGTGATCTATGAGACACCAGCAACATGAAACAAAGCAAGTGCTGTTTGGGCACAATCGCAAAATATGATTCAAATAAGCTTGAGATCTTGACAACCTAAATAACATGAACATTCATCACGCACAATAAGCAGAACATGTGAGACACAGATTGACAAAAATAACGGAATTAACGACATAGAAAAATGCTTTTAAATGCTCGAGATGTAATTTACATGAACAAGCCGGATTTTTACCAGTTCGCAATCGACACCTTTAGGATCAAAACCAAAACTTCTCTTTATACGAATAAAAAATGCACGATTTGTAATTCTGCAGCAAAAAATACTACAAAACACTTTCGCGAAGAGAGCTCATGCGTGCCAGTGCCAAGGTACGGTGCATGAAAAACAAGGCACAACGCTATTGCCTGAATTACATTTTGCGATGGTCACCAGTTTGGCTTTGATGGCAAACAGTGAAAATTGAAGAGCGTGGCAAGATTTTTTGAAATCTTAGCCAAGGAAATTCGAAAACGCCGATCCAAAAACGGGATCTTTACATAGATAGACCAAAGAAAACTATGGCTGAACTTGCCTTGTATAGCGGTCTCCTCACGTCGATTGGGCAGTTCTGAATGACGTCATCAACCACCATAGATATGGGGTTTGTGAAATCGGGGTTTGAAAACTAAAAAACACATTTGTGTTGTGAAAATACATCAAATGCATGATCGGCAAACTTAAAACAGCATAACACACACAGTGTTTCACAGCACTTTTTATTACACGAATGAAAAAATATCGCACTATTCTGAAACTTGCACAAGCTTCGTACAGGGCACTTAAAATTCCCTGTTTATTATTTCCGAAAAGTTCTTTCCACGAGGGTTACCACTGGCAACTCGCACTACGTGGTAAAACAAACAACGCAGCAACGCCATTTCGCTTAAAGAACCTCTAGTTCAGTGCTTCTCAAACTTTTTTATTCAATTGCCCCCTTTTCTCTCTCGACACGTCGTTTTCGTCCCGCAGGCCTCATAAAAAGCAAGCACAAGGTAGTAAATTTAAAAGATTTTATTTAAAGGAAGTACTAAATAGCTGCACTGAGCAATTGTATTACGACGCTAATCTTACGTTCAGAATTCTTGTGAAAATAATCCACAAAACCGAGCACACAGATGATCCAGAGTAAAAATTGAACGGTTAAATTACCTCAGTAACAACCTCCAGTGATTATCATAGTAAATTAAAATTTGCAAGAAAGTAGTAATTCATAACAGTAGACCACTGAAGTTAACTCAGCGATCAATTGGTGGTTGAGCATTTTCGCCCTCTTTGTGTTGTTTTTCTGCCCTATCGCCCCTTTGCTTTTTTCGACCCCTTGCCCCTCAAAATCGCCCCCAAGGGGCAATTCCACCCACTTTGAGAACCACTGCTTTAGGTCCATTTCACGCATCGTTTTGAGTCTGACAGCACAAGGTTTGCGAATTACAAGGAAATTTTGCACGTTGTTGGATGCAGATCCATTAAGTTCTGCGATGTTGAAGGCTGATGCCATTTTTTGCTATCAAGCGTTCAAATCTAGCCATTAACACTGTAAACCCAAACTTCAGAAAAGCTTCCTCCGTGACTTGGCTTCTTCGGAGGCAAGTTTTTAGCTTACACTAGACTACAGCCTACATTGCTAGTCACTATACGGTTTGCGATACATAAGAGACTCTGGTACTATAACGTCACAGAAGACATGGTGTTATAAATGAAACGAAACAACACATGAATGCAAACGAAACTCTACAATCTCTATATTCTACAAAGTTGAAAGTATTTTAGTGCATCGTAACAAAAAAAACAAACGATAATCTAAATTGCTCCCAAAAATGTCAAATTACCAACAAGTTAAGAAACTCTGTTTCTGTGTACCGCAGTCTCTTCTGTATCGAATTTAGGCCTTAGCCAGTGACTAACAGTCACTGCTAATCGCTAGTAGTGTAGGCTGTAGTGTAGTCTAGTGTAAGTTAAACACTGTTAAATTGCCTCCAAAGAAACGAAGCTACTCTCAAGGTTAGCTTTCCAAGTGTTAAATACTAGGTTTGACCGCTTGATAACAACAAAAATCAGTAACAGCATCCCCATTGTATAATTTTTATGGACATTTGAATGCAAATCATGTCATTTTTGTGTCGTTTCATTATTATTACTTGATTGCAAGCTGTAATTTGTTATTTTGAGAAGAGGGTTTTAATTGAAATCCTACAGGTTCTTCTCAGAGGTAACGATATTGAAAAGGTTAAGAACCACTGGAACAGTGGATCTGTTTAAATTAAAAGCACTCACGATGTTTCCTAGTCTATTACATCATATCCGTTACCGCAAAGTTAACAAAGATCAATCAACCACTGCACTACATTGCAGTTGTGTTTACAGGGATGAACAAATGTAACCTAAGGTAAGCACCTCCGGGTGGAAAAATATCTCAGGCCCAAGGAACCGCTCGTGTCCGACATCAATGTTGAATTTTTCCCGAGTAACAGAGTTCATTCCTTCATAGACTTTAATCCACTTTTTCGGGTCGGCTTCGTACTTCGCAAACTCTTTGGCGATATCCGGACAAATGTAACAAAAACGTTCCTGCGAGACACAAAAACGAACAACGCGATCACTTTTGCGCCAATGCAGACGGTCTAAAAATCGGGATATTCGCTATCAACATCGTTTAAGCACTCAGATGGCCCCTGTGCACTGGCTAGTCGTCACGAATGGGTCAGCTGCCCGAGAAACACAGTTCTGAGCAGGTACGTGCAACTCATCATCGTGCAGATAGTCGCAAGATTTAACACATGACAACTGCTCTTACTTTCACTGCTTTCGCCACTTCCAGCGATTGCTCAGGAGGGATCCCGGTTTCTCTTTCACGCAGCAACTGCTGGATGAAGTAGGTGATGTCTCTGCCCGCGATCGGTATATGTTTGATGCAACTGCCGATCACGTATCCTTCTGCCTGCGGAACAAGCGTGCATGCAATTTAGTTCAAGCACGGCTGCGGCACCGGAACGCAATTCAGCTCATTTCGGTCTTTGCAAATAAATCGACTGCATGAAATGAATCAACTTCAGCACCGTTTTTCCACGTGCTGCTCCATAAAATTTTCCGCTTTCATTTAAAGTATTTTTAAAAGTCGTATACTAACTGAAAAATTTGAATTTTTTCACACAATTTCACTAAACCGTCACCACAAACAAGGAATATTATTTTTGCAACCACAGTAATATCAGCTACACTCTAAAACGCGGCAGCGTTTTGGTCTCGTCGAGCAGTGAGCACTCGCCTGCTCGGGCCGTATTATGTTCCAGAATTCCTTTTTAATAGTTTTTATCAAGCTCAAAGCGACCTGTGTGTGCGAGAACAAACAGACAGTTCGTATGTTGATCTTCCGATGTGAAATGAATTTGAACAACAGTGACTCAACTCGCATATGGAATTGAAATCGAGTTGTAGTGTGGTCGTTTCGTAGTCTTAGTTTTCTATCAAGCGACAGAGCTTAGACCACTAATGAAGTCATGACGTTTCGGACCCGTAGTTGGGATCGCGTGTTGGTGATGGGAAACAAGAGCTCGTATTACAACTCAAATATAAGCGGGGGGCGTTGCTGTGGGTGTTTCCCACGCCGGAACTTCACAGCAGACACGGTACTTTGAGCCAACGCATGCGCTGAAGGTATCCCGAAGAAAGGTTTCCAGAACAATGGAGAACCGTGCGTAGTGAGATGTGAAAAGACATCCTTGGATTTCTGGGATGAATGCGTAGATAGCAGTAGGCATCAAAGTGGTCCGAGCATAATGAGCAGCAGTGTCGAACATGCGCTGATGCATACAGACGAATCAGATAGATCAAGTGACGATAAACGGATAACAATTTGACTGCATACGCGTTCATTTTATTTATTTTTTTCAAGGAACATCCACATCATTTGAAGTGCCACCGTCTGATGAGCCATCGCCTTAGCACCGTGGTTCAGTGCAACAATACCAATGGTGTGGTGCGAGAGGTCCGCGGCAACCGAAGCAGTTTGGAGGCTTGGGCTGACACCGCTACTATCGGTTTGCTTATGCAGTTCTTGCTTATGCAGAACTTACAAATTCTCGGCACAGAGTTGGGGTAAATTCTACCGATGAAGACATCGTTCTATTTTTGGGTTTTTACTGCGCGCGGTTTCTCAACATAATCACACCAAGACTCACCACCGGGATCACATGCGTCACACCATCACCGCTGTCAATCACTGTTCCGGTTAAAACTCGTTCTCCGACCGATCTTGACGTCCATGAAGCAGCTAGCGCAAGAACCGCCTGTAACAACAAGGAAATCATGCGAACTGCTGCTGCTCCCAGTCTAAGCGCGGCCTTCCACAGTCCTGCAATAACAAGGAACTTTCTACCGGTGTTTCAAGACGAAGAGCAGCGCACAAGCTTTTTCCGCAGTAAACTTGACCATAACAATCCAGCCGTTGAAGATCCTGACTTACAGGCACAAAGCTAGATCTATGTTTGAATTACTTCTGTTCGTCATGAAGCTCGACTGCGTAACCGTCACAGATAAAACATGTACAACACAAAACCATCTTTCTTATTTCGAAAACCCACTAGAATAACCTGAAATTGGAGTGACATTGGTCTTCAGTGCTTGGGCATTTTCGCAAAAGGCTACTTCTTACGTTAATTGCAGCCTTCTAGTGGTCAGTCAGTCAGAAGATCATTTGCGACTGCAATTAGATCTGAACCGGATTCCATTAGAGTAGGATGTTGGAATGGACAAAGAACTGAACATGAATGGTGCTAAGATGCATATTCTGATAGCCAAGCACTAAGACATATACATTTGTGTCCCTCACAGCTGACCTATGCATTCATTTTTCTCGTAAGTCCTTAAAGGTCAGGCGAAAAACATCCTTTTCCGCCATTTCTGTGAGGCTCTTAGTAGCCTCGGTCCGTTTTTCACTCTACAATGTACTTCAGCCCGATAAACGAAGTGTGGAAAAACAAACTGGCAACCTTATTTGAGATCCACAGCTTTTAATTGTTTCGCATGGTGACATCCCTAACAAAAGTGCGTAGATTTGCAGCAACATGGTTAAATGCTGATTTGATCTACACTCACATGCAAGACGTTAAAACTGCTTGCCCACCGTTTGTGTCACCCGTGCATAGCCGTGGGAAAGGCTGTTGCCCCCCCCCTAAATCCAGATGGAGTCCTTTCATATCAGCAAGCATTTAGGCAGCTGCGTGCTTTTTCGAGCCAGTTGCAAATTACCCCCCTGAGCAGCGCTGTTTCAAAACCTAACCAAGCTAAACTAATAATCGTGAATCAGGAAGTTCTTAACTAAATACCTTGCATTATTTAAACAAACTTCACCCATTTTTATTACACATTCAGCAAATAAGCAAGCGCATGCACCGCATTTGCTTAACATTTCGAAGTGCTACTTTGCACGCACCGCAAGTCAAACGGTATCAATGTTAAAAGGATTTTTTTCGCGCCTGCTAGTGTCCCAACGCCCGCAATTATTTTTCTAAATTAACGAATCATGATATTACATGCTTAATCTACCGGCTCTGCATTGAGGGCAAAAACCAGAAGAGAAGCTAGGGTAGAGAGACGGCTCTAACTTACTACATGCCATATATATTGCGGCCCCTACGAATGGTCCCCCTCCCCGACTGGGTTGTAAGGGGTTGCCTTGTCACGGCACTGCACTCGTGGCAACCATTCGTGCCACATCAATTGCACAGGTTTCTGTAAGGTTTTGATTACTCACAATCTGCCAATGAGAACAGCAAAAGATTGGTAGCAAAAAATCGTATAAAAGCTCCTACTGACTTGAAAACGAGTCTACATCATGGCAAATGCCAATCATGTAAAATGGTTTACGAGTATCGAATCAGTTGATTTGCAAACCAAGTATATTAAATTCTTTATTCACTCATTAGCAGGAGGTAATTTAAATAATAGACAAAATATGATTGCTAAATCAACACATATTTAAATTTCATGAATGCAAATTGTCAACAGTAACTTCAAGACAAAGACAAACGCAATTTAGTTCAACTGAAATTTCGCCAGTGATAGGAAAATTCTTAGTGGTGAGTGTCTGCGCCGAGCTTGCTGTATATCAACACCGTTTTTACTTTCCAACGATTTCTACTCAACATAACCTTGACATTTCTTAAACACGCTTTGCAACCTGTAGTAATTATTTTTCATGAAACGAACGTCGTAAAATATTCAACACAACATTTGCAAAATACCTGATAAAGCAGAGAGCACTTCTAGTACAAATTAAGTCTTACCTGTACAGCAATATACAATCCCGGTACGTTGAAGGATTCAAACATGATTTCAGCTAAATATTCGCGATTCTCGGGAGTGTTCAGCGGTGGTTCAGTCTGCGAATAATGGCAACTAACAATTCCGCGTAATGCTAGGCTTGTGTACACCTCTAAAACCTGGTCTTGATTTAAGTCGTGAGAGTTACGCGTTGCATTGCGATCATATGTTCAGTGCACTAAGTTCGTCATATGGCAAACTGTCTTTTCCATTTTTTAGTGCAATGCGATGCAAAATTATCTTTGACATTTCTATACCGCTAGCAGAACTCAAAACAAATTACTCTCAACTGGCCGCTGAATGCACTATTCTACTTAAATGCATCAGCGCACACACGTACACTGTAATGCAAGCGAGCTACTGATCCCTTGCTTACCAATTTCGTTCAACACAGCAGTTTCTTTCATAAAAACACGTGTGCACCTACTTCTTTATTTCACAGTGAAATTCGTGATGCATTGCCCAGTACACTCTACTAATTCCGTAAAGCCATCCTTTCAAATCCAAACAATGGTTTTGTCCACGAAAAAAAAGATATGTATTGCTTTGCAAGTTTAAGTTATTTTTTAGATAGTTGTTAAAATTCTACCAAAGTATTACTTTGAAAAAACACAAGTTGAATTCAACATAAATACAAATGCTTTGATTTATAGCAACTACTGAAGCAGAGACTAGTGAAACTACATGACAACAGTCGCACAAAACACATGCAATGCCAAAAGCAAGAAATAAAACCATTACCATGAGGAAATGGTGATCTTCTGGCTCTGCTCGAAGGTATTTAAAAATTATTTGTTCCATAAATTTCTCCATTAAATCCCAGTCTTCAACTATACCATGTCGCACCGGCCACTAGATCATCAGAATATGTGATGTAGTGAATTTTAGATAGTGTTTGTATTAGAAATGTAGCCTCCTCATAATTATTAGTAGCCACATATGTGGCACTATTGCACAGCCACACCAGTACATTGGGAAGAGATTTACCCCACATGCAAGCTTTAAGAACAAGAGATGCACTAGCAAGAAGTGTATGCCAGTTAAACGTATTTTTCCAAACATTTCCAAAAACATAAACATATTTAAAAGTTGTACCTAAGATATCTTTACAAAAGCAAAACAAACTTTTATGAACTGGGCATCACACATTACCTGAAAACTATCAAGAAATTAAAATTTCTGAATTTGCACAACGAAATTGAAGAAACCAGGCAATCCTCTTTTTAGTGGATTCTTACATATATGCTAACACACACTTCTACTTCCATAGCCTTTAAACAGACTTACTTTAATAGCTACACTGCTTTTCAAGTTAGTTCAACATTCAAGCCTTCCACATACAAAAAATATACATCACAACTACTCAAGATTGCCTAGCATGGAAATTAGGCATTTTTGGTTACTGGTGTGCATAGGAATACTGTATACAGCTTATTTGTTACAATATAGAAGAGCAATGTGGAAGCAAACACTACTAAAACATATCCATAACTAGGATAGAGAAACACCCCTAAAGTTATGCAGTCTAAGTGCCCCGAAACTTTGTTGAATCAAGTACAGTGTTACCATGTACAGTATAAACAAATTACAATTGTTACAATGTAAACATATGATGTAGAAAGCACACAATTGACTAAAAAAACAAATGAAAACATGATATTTTTTAAGATAGATGTAACAACAAAAATTCATATATGACAAAATTTGCTTAAATAAAAACAAACTTTTTCATAGTGGGTGAAGAGACAATCTTTACACTGTTTATAGATAAGATGGATGGGGCAAGGTTTTCAGACTCTGTTCTATTTCTGCCCAGAGTGTAGCCCTTCTAAAAAGAATAGTCTGTTTTCCAGAATTTGTAGAAATCCTTTGTATGAAATAATTTTGGTTGCCAACAAATCTGGCTTGGCAACAATGACCACAAGAGATACTTCAAAAGAAACCTTACAGATTTTGGGCAATGCACCATGCTGTAGTTTGTGCATAAATTTTGCCGGTGTAAATTTATGGATGGCTGAGTTCAACACATTCAAATTTTTATGTAAAGGAGTAACATGACAACTAAAATTACTAAGCATCATTATTCTTCAGTGACAATTCACCACAAGGGCAAAGCAGCTAAATCTGCTCACTAAGTGTTTTACGAGGAAATTGATTTTCTGTCAATTATGCATTTTCTATCCTATAAATTGCGCAAGGAAAAGCTTACAGGTGAAAAGATGAAATGCAAAAGCAAGACTTAGGGGCCATTCCATGTCAAGTCATCCAATGGGCTAAACCCTATCCTTACAGAATTTAATGAAATTTGGCATACGTGTTGGTTTCGGCCCCCAAACCTCAAATCTAAAATTTTTTGCTGATCGGATGATCGGTTTCCGAGATAGGGAGGGTTAGAAATGGCGCCCAAGTTCAAAACCCCATATCCGTTGAACTAGTGGTCCAATCTGGAAAAGTAAGGTATCTTTGAAAAGGGGAAAAAGCCAGGAATTCAAATCTGATATCATTTTTGTAATTTGGGTAAATTTTGGGGTGATGACCTTTTGACCTATATTCTGACCTTGAAATTGACCTCGTGGATCAAATGAAAAAATGCTGATGACCATCGGATATCACAGCCCTATTTGTTACCTACAATATTAAAAATATGGAATACATAAAATTTTTTGTTTTTGAGTAATAACAAATTGAAATTAGCATGTGTAGACAATATTGGTTAAGTTCACACAAATCAAATGCAGAGCAAGTCTTCTAAATGCCATCATTTTACTATGCACAACTTCAATGCCAGGGTTAGGGTTAGTTTGTTTTATGGACATTGCAGAAGGTCAAATTAACATGGCAAAAGTATATTTCCATGGTGAAATGACAATGTTAAAAAGTTATGTACCCAACCAAATGTATGTCACCTACACTATAATCTGATATGAAATGTGTTTTTTAAGTTGCATAAGGTTATTAACATGTCAGTATCGGTAAGTTAAATTTTTGCACTGATGTCAACCCCTGTAACCAGAAGAAAACATACCACTAAGCAGAATATTTCACTGGTAAGACAACAACTGAAGATATCAAAATGTTAGCATTAGTGACTCTGTTCCCCTGAGTGAAAAGTGAGCAATGGCTGAGGCACTACCGCATCACCCAAAGCAAAGTAATAAAATTGTTCTGCAAAACATTCCTCTTCTGACTGACAATGTTTCACTTGTCGATCTTGCTGGAAAATATTTCCTGGACACTACTTCAGCTCCTGAATGTAGACCACAGCTTTTTCAAAAGAAACCTAATATCTTGGCAACAAAATAGTGGTTGTATTACTGCTCACAACTTTGTGAAGAACCTAAATGTTGCCAATGATGCTTCAGAACATGCCTTTTAACACTTTGAGAGCCGGTCTATGATATATTCGTACTTCAATTTCGGCCTAAAAAACAGCAATTTTCGGTTGCCTTACCAACGCTCTAGCTCCTCCGTCGATTGCGCTAGAGAGCTGTTCAAGAGCTCAAACGGATCGGCCAGTCTAGTAGATTGCACTCGATAAAAATTTTTTGGTTGGGGGTGCAGATTTTTTATGACTGACGTCATAAGTGAAGTAGTTTCGGGGTCATTTTGGCTCATGTTGCCTGGCCTAGGGCCCAACCGCTAGGCCAAAGTGTTTCGCTGAAGTTTTCATTGGAAACTAGACT
>JGI24021J15306_10013257_pt1 | contig 10238 bp, 7 predicted proteins | sample Ectturendosymbi1_FD_15306 | JGI IMG/M metagenome (IMG submission 15306) | reverse complement strand
GCCATGACGTTCAATTGTCATGGACCGCAAGGTTCCAGACGAAGAGGAAAAGAAAAACCCGACAAAAAAGAAATCCTCTTCGGGTTGCCATAACCCTAGATTAAAGAAAATTTATAATTTGGTTTTTGTTTTACAAGAAACTGGATTGGCAGTCTCGTTTAACTCTTCTATAAACCCTTTTCCCTTACGTCCACTCGTTTGGTAACGTAGGCCTATCTGCAGGGTCTTGCTAGGAAGTGAGGTCGAAGGGAGTTTTGACGTTAAGAGAGCTCAGTGCAATTGAACCAAAACGAGAACGTTGGAGCTGCGGGTTTATACGGAGCTACAGAACGACTGACCTGGGTGTTCTGCGCTGTGGTGCTTAGACTAGCGGCACCAGAACTCTTTGGTCGTTGTAGAGCTGTAAGTTTTCCAGTTGCAAATGACAAATGAAGAACAGTTTTCTACAACAACACTTACGAGGCACAGTAGTCATTACCTTTCACAAAACCCAGGTTGTTTAATTAAGAATCATCAAAGGTTAAAAACAGGTTAGACCAGGATTACCAATCGGTTCTTTCTACAGATTACTGCAACGTTTTAGCATGCGTCAGACAAAACGAAGGGATTATCACAATCCTGCACATGCCTACATAAACAATTGAAAGATTTGTATTTGGACGATGTATTAGGCTGCCATCTCAGACGCCACTTGAAGAAACTGATGAAATTAGGTCAAAACTTAGTTTTTTTTATATTTCTTGGTTGCCCTATGCATGCAAATTAATGAATGATTTCCATTATAGGAAAGGGTTGCTGCTAACTTAGCTGCAGCTCAAGATCTTACAAAATATGATAATTCAATAGCAAATGTGGCCCTATATTTTCCCCATCTTGTGCCTGAAGATTAGCTGGATTTTTTGGACGATGAATAGAGGCTATTGCGGCAGATTAAAGAGTTCTCCTTGTCTAGTAAATCTATACCTGATTTTTGGTGTTCTCTGCGTAATATCAAAGACGGCTTAGATAACTCGAATTTTGGAATACTTCCGAATTTTATGACCAAACTTTCGATTTTTCCGCACTCTTCTGCATCAGTAGAAATAACATTTTCGCTTGTTATTCATATTAAAACAAAAACAGACTCGCTAAAAAAGACACTGTTGAAGAAAGCTTGTTGGCAAAACAAGGATTGTCGGAATGCAGGAAAACCGTTATGAATGGATACCTGAACCTGAGGTAGTAAGAGATGTTACCAGCGTTATGAAAAACGTCTTGAGCAATAGAAGTGATCCAAATGTTCACGATGCATAGGAACATTTGGAAGAGCAAAAATTGTATCATTAAAGTAGTGTTTTAATCATCATTTCAACCTGTTTTTTTTTCGCTGAGACATTTTTATTATTTGTTTCGTAACAGTATTAAAACATGTAACAGTATTCACTAGCTTACCTTTTCGGACATTATGACCGAATAGACTTAATTTTCTCGAGCGTTTAAAAAAAATTGGTCAATGACCGAAAAAAAAAACGTGAAATGCTAAGTCAGGAAGAGAAAGTGCATAGCCTGACCTTCATCCTTGCTAAACATTTTTGTCCAGTGCTATGTTGCTATGATAAGGCATTGATCGCGCTGTTGGCACAACCCATACGCCATCTGCAAATAGGTAATATTCCGCGTCCGTAGCTCTCCATCGTATCTTGTTCTTACCTTTACAATGTATTTGCTTGGGCCAGGCAGCTTTTCCTTGCCTCTGCACTGCAAAAGATGGCTTGTAATCCCGCAGTGGATTTTCCGCACTCGCGAAGCCAACTATAGAACCTCAATCTTGCCTTTAGTATGCAGAACTTCTGTAGGCGATGCACGTTGAAAAGTTTATGTTAGGCAAATGAGAACTGTTCGAATTGGAGGTGTTCCGATTAATCTCGTTAATAAATTACGGCACTCTGTAGCATCAGCGCTGTTCAACTCCGTAATTGTACCAATAATCTATAGTGTTTCAATAGCTCCCTACCAAGCAATGCGCGGCCATCCGGGTGGATAACGTAAATTGTTTGCAAGAAACTTACACCTTTGTATGGCAGTAAGCAATTAAATTTTCCAGCAACGTTTAGCGCACTTCCATCTGGAGCTTCAAGGTGACGATTGGAAGCGTTAAAGTGCCATAGGAAAGATTTAAAAATATCGATATTCCCAGAACAGTCACGTCGGCACCAGTGACTATTTCAAAATGGACAGGCGTGTTTTCCACAACCAGTGTCAATGCCCAGCTACTACCGTTATTCTTGCAACTTCACCGAAGTATGAAACTTCCTCTCCATCAAAAGCAGGCACCTCTTTCCGCCGAGATTTTTCTGAAAAACGGCGTTGAAACAACATCGAGAAAAATGCCCTTCACCAGAGCTGCGGAAACATTTGGCTCCGAGGGCGGGACATTTTCCTGTCGTTCCATGAGATCGACCACATTCTTTCGCGTTCCTTTCGTTTCTTCGACGGTCTGACACGACTGCTGCGTCTGTGTGAAGCGCGGTTGTACCGTTTTTCAAAGTTAGCTGCTGGCGTTTCTCAACTTCAATTTGATCGAACCAGGTCAACAGCTTTTAAAAGTCACCTCCGTTTACAATTTCTCAGATTTTTTTCTTTGATGATACCGACCACAATTCGATCTCTGAGTTCATCATGCTGTTCCCCGAAACGCATGTGGTGTCCTATACTATGTAGATGGGTGATATACGCATCTGCCGTTCATTCCTCGCTCTGGTCTCGCTTGTTAAAATGAACCCGCTCATAAATTGTATTGCGTCGAACCACAGTGCTCTTCGAAACGAACAACGACTGTTGCGTAAATCTTTTCGTCGTCGTCGCTTTAAGTTCAACGCAATCGAGACGTCATCCTCTTTCAAGCCCATAGTGTATATATGGTCTCCGAATGGAGGCGTGGGTTCGAATCTCACTTCTGACACCATGTCGTGTTTACTGCTAATGACCACCAACCACGAAGGCAACTGTCTCGAAACGAGAAATATACGCTGAAGGCATTCACCCCGCACGCGTAATGATTTACACTGGAACGACGAATCTTCATTAGGAACATTTTACAGGGTAGATGTGTCTGACGTACAGTCATTGATAGATTAGCGTTTTGTGCAACTCTTTAACTTTTAGTTCGAAGAAAATTCAAGATGTAATTGATACTAGACATTTGCCTTGGAAAGTACATAACTTGCAATTCCGAAAAATCATACAGTAGGACGTTTGCACAAGACAGCAAAAAAAGAGCTAAAAACATTATGGACAATAATTTAATATGTGTGACTTCATGAGCGCAACAGGGAAATTACCAAAAGTTGAACTTAATAAATGCTTCTAAAAATTGTAAAGATTTTCTGTAATGACAGTTTTGTTAACAATTTTGCTATATAACGGGCAAGATGCCCGAGGAAACCGAGCAACTGAAGTCTAAGATGCCCGAGGAAGCCGAGCAACTGAAATCTGCTGTTGAGAACTGCTTAGAGTCATTAAATTCCAGGTGCTTCAACATTTTAGAAATTAATGTGATGCAGTCTTTCAGCATAATTAGCAAGATATTTCTATGGGTTTTATAGCAGATTTATTTGTAGTTGGTTAAAATATACAGTAGAATTTGACAATAATTTTATCTAGGTGTTGAACTTTTATAAGCTGAAACACATTATCTGCAGTCGTATACTTAACTACTTGAAGCAGTCGAGATGTTGACCAAATTGCGGTCGTAGCAGAACATTGGTAACAATGTAAGAACTTTAAGGTTTCGTTTTGCCACGACTTATTTTAAATTTAGTTATTTACTTCTGTTTCAATTGTTCTTGTACTGGAAATAGTGTTGTTGAAATCGGAAATATATCAAACATGGTATGTTCAACGATGCGTGAAGGCCAAACTGCGCTTGGAAACCTTCCCGCACCTGTCTGATATTTTCAGAAACTGTGCAAGGTCTCAATACACTGTTCTTAACTCCACAGGTCTCGAAAAAGTCGAACTTTTTTGCTTTACTGATTTTTCTCCATTCACTTATTTTTTCTTTAATCGATGTGTGGCGAAATTTAAAAATGGCGGCTTAACTCGATGCTACAGCACGTGATTTTATAAGCTGGCAATATCGCGGTAGGTGCAGTACAGATAACGTTCGCTTGGTTGCAAAATGTAACCTACTGCGATGTCTTGCTTCATTTGTGTCTACACATGTAAACCATTCCGGTATCTTTTCCTGTCTTGAGTTTCGAATATTGGAAGCAAAGACATTAGCTGTAAAGTGGAACGACCAGAAAATAGCTTTACCAGATAAGCTTTTTGTCGTTATTAATGAAATCGTTCAGTTAACAAATGCACATCGCTCTTTCAAAATTACGCTAAGGTACAAAAGTCTAATAAACTTTGTGTCTGTGTTGCAAAGTATTTTTCTGCAAACTCCTTACCTTCTTCTGAGGCCATTGTATTTCATACCGTGAACGGTTCAGTGCACCAAGCTACTTCAAATTGCAGGCGCAGCCGCCTAGTAGAGCTTTCTTGGACTCCGCCACTCGGCCTGAGAAAAGACAAGAAGCGAGTCAAACCGTTCTCGTCCACCCCGATCCCCCGACTGCGCGTCCCCCGGCCGAACCCACTGTTAGTGTCCATTTTCAAGCCGATGAGAGCGGTCCTTCAACCAGCATAAGAACCTCGATTTCCGGCCAATCTTCCACTGATAGGGACAATTTGCTTGTAGTGATGCAACCGGAGGTAAAAAGTGATATGCTGTGGTAATATTTTTTATCTAAGTGACATAGCTGACTGCAGACTCCAAATAAGTCGTGTTTTTCAATATAGATGTTGTGTTACCATAATTTAAAAATTAATTTGGCTATTTCCACCACCGCAGGACGCCCCGCTGTTTTCATATTTGTATTCCTAATTGAACGTTAAACCCATTTCTTGATTTGAAACGACTGGCTGCCTAGAAAAGTGAAAGCGCGCAATTTTTCTTTACGTCACAGTCCTTCTTTCCTAGATTGACATTTTTGCCAAGTGTACACTCCTGTCGTGATTGCTGATAAACCGATTTTGAAAATTTTCGATTTGTATCCATTTCCTTACAGTGCGCAATATGTTATCCGTGAACATCACATCTGTCGAGGATTTTGTCTGTTCTTAAAACGCAGGTTAATTTTTTCCAATCGCTATCGTATAGTAAAACTGTCGGAAACGTTTAGTCGTAAAGACCATTCAGTCATCAGTTTGTTCCTGTACGTTATACACGCCCGGAGACTATGTTCATCGTTTACAAGTTACATCCTTTAAAATACTGAGTGAATCTGTTGTCCGCCTGTGTAAAGCTCCCGACTGGTCAACAGCTTTTGCGTGTGCTCCGTTCGAATGTCCACCTTAACCGAATAATGGGACCAGGTGACTGACCGAAAACCTAATGACAGTTGTCCAATTTTCAGTTGCTTACACCTTGTAAAACACAAGTATTAGACAAATAAACCAGATATATTTAATTTGTAAAAAGTTGTACTGAATTCTAAAAATAATCAGCAAAATGGTGTTTCAGTGGTTTGACGTTCTCGTTTTGACCATGAAAGTAAGTGGCGCTGTCCTCTGCACTCTGCAAAAGCAAGTTGTTTCATTACTTTATAACAGTAACATGTGCCTCCATCTCCGTTTCCTTCCCTTTATTCCGTTGACGCGCTAGTGTGTATTTAAAGGACCAAGAATTGAACTTGGGCTATTTCTCAATCCTGTAGTGGCCAAGCGCTTGCAGTATCCAAGTCACATCTTTTCGGCAAAAAAGCGCTCCATCTTCATTGCTCTATTCTGCTGCCTTAAAACCACAATGGATGTATTAAAACGCGATGAAACTCTTACGCTTCGACCCTGAAAAATGTTTGTGCTAAAGTCGAAGTATACCGATGTGCACTTGTGTGGTATCATTTTTATACCAGACTATGAATTTTAGAAGTTTTTTCTTCACACTACTACGTTCTTTTTGATCAGGGTTCAGCCTCTTGATCATCCAAGTTTTTAGGTTTTAGAACCATAGAAACAAAGACTATTCGTTTCATTAATATTTTTGCTTTGTTGCTTTAATCATGAGAGTAAGCCCCGTGTGCAGCAGCGTTCCTCAAACCTCAAACCACCGAGTTTTCTTGATGTTTCAACTCAGGTGACCAAGGGGGTCTTTGCACCATAAGTTCTCTTTGTGCGCGGCTCGACTTGCAAAATGTTTTGGTGAACGATGTTGATCATGAACAGCGGCTTTGGACTGGAAATAACTTGCATAAGTTTTTTTGAACTCTGCTTTTGTTGCAGCAAGACGTAAGTGATGATGAGGCAATCGCAAATGAAAGTGTTGCAATTGAAAACACTATGGAGGTCGAGGGTGCCCCTGCTGAGTCCATGCAGGATGGAGCAGTGCCTTTTGCACCAACGTCAGAACCGCAGCTCCGTGAATCCGATCTACCCACTCGTAAGTTTTTTTGTTGTTTGAATCAGTGCAGTTTGTCAGTGTCGTGAACAGTTTCTCAAAGAATCTGATAAATGCACTCCTGATATTGGTCTGTGTTCGCTAACGTCTCCAAAGTGTCTGCTTCAAGAGGATGCAAATGCAATGCTACGAAAGCTTGTGATTTTTGTCTTGTGAAAACTTGTGTTTCGTATTATTGATGGAAATGCAGTGTGATTTACTTTTCGGCGGATATGGGCGAAGTATAGTAATCGTGTCGCAAATGTTTTGCTGATTGGTTTGGAATTTGCCCATTCGATTCAAGCTACTTTGAAAAAACTCAACGTTTTTTATGTAAGCAACTTAAAACTTTGCATCCTTTGTAGGTGCTAAAATGATTTATGTGGTTGTGACATACATCAACAACGACAAAGTGGCTGGTATTAATAAAAGTAAAATGTTATTTACAACGAAAAACATTATTATATTTTATCAACACCGACGTCTTACACGCAGCTACAAGAACGACCCGACAGTTCGAGAACAGACGCAATCGTGCTTTGTCGGACTGCAGATTACGTAAGTACCTTTAGCTTAATTCGAAGGAACATGTGTTGTTTGTGCTGGTGAGTGGTGATGACTGAACATGTTGCTGTTAGCTCTTTTGTGCTAATCCAGGTGCGGCCGCGTCGGAACATTGAAATGGGGCTAACCCACTCTACCTGGACCTTTTCATTGATTTTTTTCGATTTACAAATCTTCAGTTTCTTGCACTTTGGTGCGTTTGACCGCAAAAGGCTTGAGCAGATCTTATCAAGAATGAAAAATCAACTGTATTGTGGGCGCGTTCGAAAAATAGAAGCACTTTTAACTGTTCCTTTTTCATGACACATTTCACAAATGATGCATCTCCTTCACTTAATTCCAAAGCTGTGAAGTATCGGAAGTTGAAATCTTTTATTTGATAAGATGCGTCACGACTCGATCAGCAATTTTCTTATTTTGCTCAGTGAAGAACTTGGCACGCGCATTTAAAGTTTCGTTTTAGGGTCCGTACATGAAAAGGCCTGTCTTTGTCATGCACTTTCCCCTTCAGCTTTTCGCTACAGCGGCAATTCCAGCCCTGGGCGATCGAAGTCACATTTATGGGCTCCAACTCCTGCGCCGAATCTGATTGAAAATACACTGTCCGACTCCTGTTTTCACTTCAAAAACTTAAAAACCCCATGAGAAAAAACCCAAAATCATAAATTGTTCTCACGTTAATCATGTTTCATCGAACTCTCTCGTACCCGTACTTCACGCACAATCATCCTTTCAATTCACTTAATAACCTGCACAAGCAAAGACACCATGTGTCGAAAACACTCCATACCATCTTCACGAAGTTAGTTACCTCTCAGTTATAGTGTAAGTTGCAACATATGATGGCACATTTAAGAATACCCTGAAATAAACTGCATTTCTGCTGGCTTGGCTAAAACCACGCTGCTGTTGTTGCATTGTGAAAGCAACGTACATTGTCATTTTATACTTTCCACTGAAATTATGAAACTGTGACCACCACTAAGATAACAAGATGCAGCACAGAAGTAAATCTTTCAGAAACAATCATAACTGCAGAATTTTCTCTAAACTGATTGACACATTTAACGGCAATACACTTTTTGCAGTTATTTTTTTTGCAAATGCAAACTAAATAAATCTTTAACCTTGATCAAGAAAATGCTAAATAGTATAACAAAATTAAATTTCAAAACGTACAGTTGTGTCCAGTAGATTGAAGCATGCAACAGTTTTGACAACCAACAAAACAAACCAAATTTATACAAAACCAATGCCAGCGTCAAAATCACTTTATCAAGCCATCTTAATGTACTGCACTTCAAAGTCATTTAGGTATGATAGCAGTTTAAGGTGTACATAAAAACCAAAAAACATTGAAATCACTGAAATGCACAAACCGATTATTAATCTTTTTGTACAGACTACGCATCTGTTAATTTAGTTTAGCTTTGTCAAAGTATTTTTCTGTTGATTCAGCTAAAACAACAGTGTTGTTGTTGCGTTTTTAAAACTGCCTCAGCTGCACTCTTGCAATTTTTTTAATTAATATAATGTTGTTGCAGAAGTTTACAACCTCAACAATTATTTAACATTGCTTGGGTTTAAAGTATCGATTAATTGTTAGCGGTGAATTTAGAGGTTTTGATAACAAGTTGTGTCGTCGCTGGCTCATAGTGTGATCACTGGTGCTGAGGGTTCTTTCACTTCTAACATGTAATGCGAGAAACTTAAAACACCACAAGCTACCCTACTCAAATTTGAAAATTGTTTTTTGATTGTGGTATAGCTCAAATTTTATTCAATTCACCGCTTTCATTGCAAGAGGAAATCGATTTGCTATCAAATGTTGCTTTTCATCTTGCCACCCCAGAACTCCTCTAACAAGGATCAGTTTTTGTTTTTTGTCATATAATCATGATCATAAAACTGTTGTAGATGGCTGACTTTAACTGTCACAAGAAATGTTTCAGCTTGTTATTTAAAGCAGATCGTTTAAAAGGCGAAAATACCCTTTAAAAAATTGATAAAGTTTTTAAATTCGTTGACATAGCAAATGTTTTCATCGTTTTCTTTTAAAGGATTGGCATTTTCACTTAATTAATGTAACTGCAGTGCATGTGTTAAAGCCGTTGCCAACATATTTGATGTATAATGTTAAACGATGGAAGTCGTGTAAAATGAGAANCAAACTGCTTCCATTGTNACAAACACAAAAAACTAATTAAAGTGTGAAACTAATCAAACAAAAAACTAATTGAAGTGTAAACTAANTAAAGTCTGCACTGCCAAACGTGAAGTTTGCCAAAATTTATATACTATAGTAATCAGTTTCATGATAATAAGCAAGCTCTACAGAATAATGGGTGTGTACTTTGAAAACTATTAAAAGCCTTTGAAGCATTATCGTGCACGTAGTGGCACAACAACATTTATGAGATCAATTTGTCTACTGTACATATCAGTNAAGAAGCGAAAAATCCATAACAAAATCACTGGTTATTTCAAATACTCTAAAGCTGATTTGTCACAGCTAGAACAAAAATTACGATATGTAATTGTGCTGTAAGTAGCTTGTGATATTCGCTCATTGAAAGCTGTAGTAGATCAGGGCTTCAAAAACATGGTATGCTACTTTACGAAACTGGGTAGTCAGTATTTTGGCTGTATAGGTTTTCACAGTGATATTCCGTCTTGTTACACTGTTGAAAAGGAGCCTGAGTTCAAGCTGCGGATTTTCAGAATTTTTTTTATGTAGTTGCTGCAGTGGAAGAAAATAATTTTGTTGGCGTCGCCAACAATTTTGTTGGCGACATGTGGATAGACACCATAAATTGTTCTTACACTGACTGTTAATTTTGTCCTTAAGCCTATGTTATATTCAAGCCTCAGTCGACAAGTTTGCAGTCTCATTTGAAGGTTGGTTTTGATCAAGTAAGATATTAAAACATACAGTAGACTAAATGTTTGCGCCATTCAATGAATTTTTCCTGCAACTGTAGGATATACAGGGTGTCCATAAAGTCTCTTTACAATTTAAAAAAAATATTAAAAAGTGAAATGATGAGATATCGCAGTAAGGTTTGTTTTATGTTAATCAGTATTTCATAAAGTTTTTATTGACACATTAAATCCACTTCTAAACATTTAATTAACATTTAATTAAAAATAATTAAAAATAACATTACTTTATTTAATACACTTCTATATGGGCACCATTAGTTGCACGAAGCAC
>JGI24021J15306_10013255_pt1 | contig 10239 bp, 6 predicted proteins | sample Ectturendosymbi1_FD_15306 | JGI IMG/M metagenome (IMG submission 15306) | reverse complement strand
TTTATCATACGTCCTCTGCTAGGCGCGGGCTAGCCATTATGTTCAAACTGGTAGCCTATGGCGCAATCACATATAACGTACCAGGCAGCCCCATTTTCCACGAAAATTTCCACAAATGTTGTGCATACTTACAAGCATCAGCCCTGAAAACTTCAGGAATATCTAGCCAGAACATATCAGAGTTATGCGATTTTTTATCAATCGTTACGTGCTAGGCAGTAGGCGTTTGAGTTACGCGGTTTCTATCAAGCGTCATATGCTTGGTTCAGGCTAGTACGGAGCAAACACTTGTTGCGTGCCAGGCGACTACCTTTTGTGTGCTTGGTCGTTTCCAACAAAAATTTTCACAAATGTTGTGCATACGTACACGCATCATCTCTTACAATTTCAGGTAAATCGAACCAGAACTTTTTGAGGGTGGAGGATGTATCCTTTCAAATTGGGAAACTGTATATATGAAACATCACTTCTGCATCGACCCGATCGCTATATTGGTTTCACACCAAGCTGTCCCCCCCACATTTTACAACAAAATTGCGCCCATGCTTTTGTGGGAACTCGCTGCGGGGCTGAAGACACGACTCCGTTGCTACATTTGTGGAACTATTGCAAGCAATTTACAAAACTTTGATTTCTTGTGTAAATACGCTTTCCATGTGATGGCTCGCTCAGGTGAGGAACATATTTGCCCATCAACCTCTACCATACTATATCAGTGGTGCAGCTATCCTGTGGGCAAACGCTACGACACCGAAGTAGCAGATGCCCTCCTCTCAATAAAGTAAATCCTGAATATAAGCTTCTCCGGCATGGCAGACTCACAGAGTCGCAACATTTCGAGCACGATTTTCCGAGAGCTACGACTGTTTACAAAACAGTAGAAAAGTTAAGCGCATAGTCTCTTTGCAAGTACAGTAGCTTCAGGCAGCGCCGGATAGCGTGGGGCCCTAAGTCAAAAAAACACCTAAACACCTGCTAAACAAAGTGTGCGGGTAAGGCATCCGTGCTATACTAGCTTTATCCTCTGCATGCTCTCCAGTTCGCATCATGACATGAGAGTCTGAGTTAATCGTGCTGACCGTCAGTGTTGGCAGATGGTTGTGACCTAAATCTGCTTAATGGTGTCACAAAAAACTGCTAGATTCTGCTAAAAGTCTTGTCACAAATTTTTAGCTAAAACCTGCAAAAAACAGTGAAATTATGTTTAAAAATCTGATAGTTTTATGATGATCAAAAGAAACCTGTAAAGTTATGCAATATATTAATTTTTCGTCTTGCACTCGCTCTCAATGAGCATGGGTTGAAAATGCCGATCTTGACCACCACACTTTTCGGCCCACAGCTTTCTTTCAGTCAACATTTTGAGCAAACTGCTGCTTACCTCGTTTTTTATATGACACAGTTCTTGGCGATCCCTTTCAAATGTTTGCATGTTTTATGCAGTAGAACAATGATCAGTGATAAACAATCTAGGCATAGCTTGGTCTTTGTAACTTTAAAATTTTGTGTTACATTGCGGGGGCATGCAAAAAGTTCTTTTGCCGTATCTGAGTGTTTTTGCTATCAGTTACGCCTTTCAAGCTCACAATAATTCGCTATGATTGATTACTGCAAACTTCGCAAAAGGCTTTCCTTGAATCAGCAGGATAGATAGTAGGCATTGAACCAACTTTTAAGTCCTCAATCTTGCAACCATATATATCGGAACTTTTGGCAGTTTAGGTTTACCAGGAAGTTTTTTACCAGAGATTACAACTTATTAGTGTAACTTGAGCACTTGCAAATATCGTGTCGTGGAATAAGAACGTTCAGCGAATGTTGTCTTTTGACCTAACACGCTCACTAAGCACACAAGCAAATCATTGAAGCTTCACCGAGCTATTTAATTACTTGTTATTATGATACAATTATCTGCATGAAGCAACTTCGGTGCAACATAAAATTCCAAATCATTGCAGGCAGTTAGTTGTGCTTTGTCCTGGTGTTACCCATTTAAAAACGTCAAAAAGAAGAGAAGTATATTTTTTGATGAAGGTGTAAAAGTTTTCATCTTGTACAACTGCTGAAACAGGTTTTTAGTCAGGAATTTGTTACCTGCTAAACCTGCCAAACGGTTGGTAAAATCCTGTTAGAAAATCAGCTAACTGGTAGATTGGAAATATTACAGCTAACAGTGAGAAAATACTGCTAGATTTGGCAGCAAGTCAGCTAAAATGTCAACACTGCTGACCGCAGTCTTATGCTTTTTGTTACGAAGTGTACAAAAAGAATCAAACAAGAATTTCCGGACACAGACAGCCTTCAATTGAAAACCATTGCTTACTACTTACGGCAAATTTAGCAAAATACTGATTTCTTAGACTGAAAAAATCTCATAGCATATAATGTAATAAATAAGATTTATTGCAGAAGACCGCGGGGCCCGTAACAATTACTACACTTGCTACTATTGTTAATCCGGCTCTGGCTTCAGGCAGATACGTCACAACTCTTTTAATCGCGATTCTCGACTCCGCACAAATGCGTCAGATCAAGAACAAAACACAATTAATGCGAACTTCAAAACAAACCAAGAACAGGAATAAAATCTATGAAGCAATCGGCAATACGCGAACTTATTAAAAACAAAAATAATCAACAAAATGCAACGGGCGTGTCAAGTGATCGGTCAGCAATCAGAAATGACCGGCATTAGTTCGTCGAGCTGCTGTAGCTTGCAGTCCTCCCATTCTTGCAGCAGCTTTTCGTTTTCTGCGTCCGAAATCGGCCCCACGTCCAAATCAGCGTCAAAAAATGGGTCTTCGGTTTCTGAAAAAGTACTGCAGAAGGTAAAAACCACGCAAGTCAGTGCGGCTGGAAGCGCTATTAGCAAGAGAGAAAAAAACATTTCAAATACAGACATACAAAGAATTTATATTAAATGACTTCGAGACCCAACTTGCACAATAAAATCACTCCAATATGTCTTCCGGGAGCGAGATTGCACGGTCGTTCCCGGAAGAAAAATTAACAAAAGAAAACGTATGCCCAACTGTTTGAAACCATGTGGAATATACATTTGAAAACGCAAAGAACGGTCAGTTTTGTCACCACAGGACAATGCCCCTGATTACATTTCATCGCTGTTTTATTGCGAAACGGAAATTTTGCCGCACATCTGTATAATATTGTGAAAACCACCTCCACTTTTTTCTTTATTGGTCGTGGGAGCAACCCAGAAATCTTCACCGGAATGGTTTGATCCCGGATGGTTGACGCTTCCGCCAGGAACGTGACCACTGGATGGAGTATCATGCTTCTGGCTCAAATCGAGTGGTTCGCGAGTAGGCAGATCTGATTGGCTGTACACGTTGCCTTAAAAAAGTAGGAAAACGTGAACACCAACAAGATTTATACAAGAGTTTTTTGTTTGGACTAACAGTTTTAAGCATTTTGGTACAGAAAAAAAGGCGTCACAAATGGTAGTTGCGAGACACAGAAGGAAATTAACAAAAAATGCAAGCCCAGCAAATACTACCATTATTATGGCGTACTTGTACCAAGGTATGTTTAACTGACTTCACAAATCTGATCGTGGTATTTCGAACTCTTGATTCAGGAAATAACACGAACATTTTTAGCAAAGCTTCAAAGAAAGCTCGCGCAATCTTTCAGGAAGTCACTTTGCTGATATGATTATGAATAATGGGCTTTGAAACGACACCGCAGTATTTGGTATTCGGGTTGGTTGACCAGATGACCGCCACGGTCTTCCGCCAATTCTATATGATACCGCGCCCGTCTTTATTTACACCGATCAGCAATTATGCCATTGTGTTTTCATTCGCTCTAATTTTCGCCAATGGTTGGTTTACTGCATGCGATGGCTTTTATGGTGCTTCTGCCTATTGGCTGAGTCATATGAAACAATAAAAATTACCATTACCATATTTTAGCCAGCTGCTAAGAGAAATGTTATGAAGAGGTGACAAACTAATATGGCCTGTGTTTGGGTAAAGAACCTAACACATTGAACTTATCTTGAAAAACAATGAAAACAGCGACAAGACCTATCGTTATTTGCTCAACCGATCCATCTTTTCCGTCAGCCGATGCCTTCTGATCAGTGCGAGCTTCGTCCTTTGACCTGAACCCAGAAAGAAACAAGCGTTTAGTGTTGAAGTTGTTAAAAGCAACAGATTGTGGATAGAGAAGTAAATTGTCTTTGTTTAGAAACAAACAGCATCGCAAGACATTCCGCAGTAAAAGAAAGCGGCCTTTGGCTTTGTGCGTGCGTTAACAAACTCGTGACTTTTTTCGCAAACCTTTTGTCCCGAACCGTAGCTAGCCTGGTCTCTTGCACGTTTTTCAAGCTGCGAGGAAGGGTTTCCTGCATGACATGCTGCAACTTTGTGAACAGGACGGCCTGGGCTTGCGTTGGCAAGGTTTCGTCCCTTAAACCCTCTCGTGCTGGGTGCCCGGAACCTACGTCGGCGTAACTTCATAACGCAACATCATGATATAACGAAGTTTGATCACTGCTCAAATTTATGGTAAGATAAATTTATCAGAAGCGGTTAAGTGTGGTTGAAAATCGTTACACCGAAAGAAAAATAATGGTGCTGTGACGCGCCATTTTATTTCCCGAAGCAATTAACCTAACTACCGACACCTGAACATGTTCAATAGCGCATAAGTGAAAGGACTTCACTGCTTGTCTTCTGGTAACGTATAATGATCACCTGTCCAGCTCCATGGTGTGCATGTCTGGGTCGAAGGGGATAGATTCCGGTGCGCTTTTGTCGACGCCTACTCCTGCTAGTGGCTGTTTGCTTTGCTTTGTAACGTCACCAGGAAGGACTGGTGCAGGAGTGAGTTTTGGAACAACGTTGCTTTCGCGAAGGGCAGCTTGAGTGCGCGATGGTGCCATGAACGCAGGCTTCTTTCGAAGTTTTGGTGGTTGAACCGGAAGAGGCTTCACAGGCGGAGGTCGGTTTTCTTTGTTCTCTTCCACGACAGAAACTGGCTTAGCTAAATTCAAAAGATTGGTCCAACTAAGTTTCACGCCATTATCCTCAACCTATTTATTGATTACAAAGCGAAGGACAGAGTCGGTGCTTTCTGAACCACTGTGACAAACTAAACACATGTTTCAAGGTGATGATCGACAACACACACCGCCTGAACTACATGCACTGCCTTGCCATATATGTGTTGTGCAAGTGAAATTCGGACTTGACTTGGATTAGCTCATATTTGAGGTCGTTTGCTGCCAGTCAGCTTAATGTGATCGTCTGAACTGAAGTAAGAACCACCTTTACATGAAGAAACCTGGTCTGTTGCGTTTTTTTACCAAATTCCAAAAATTGCGTGTCCGTAACGCAGGAGTTGAAGAAACAAACAATTGTAAAACAAATGGGAACTTTGCAGCTTTTAACATTCAAAATATACCCTCTGCAAACAACGTGCGGAATACACTAACCGCCTCACACTGGGCATGACCCCACCTTGTCCATGAAGCACATATTGAAAATGCCTTTTCAAGGCTTTATTTAAAAGATCTCACGTATGACGTAACTGATAAGAAAGCAACACAACATCATATGTTCTGTGAAAAGCAAATACATTGCCCTAATACAGATTTTGACCTACCTTCTCGAGTACCACTAGATCGATGTGGACTATTTCTCTTGTGCTCTGCAACTTTCACTGATTCATCGATACAGTTGAAAGATTCATTAGATGTATCGGCCATTTTCTCGTTAGCATGCTCCCAGTAATCGGAACTGCCTCTGTCGCCACTGACCCGCTCTAAACGAAAACATTTCTTTGTACAGTTCAAGCAAACGATGGAGGGATACAGGAGTGCACTTCAGAAGCTTAGCTACGAACAAAAACAGTGCTTTAGAAACTTTCTTAATGATTCCTTAGAAACGATTCGATCGCACGTTGATGACATAAATAGCCAGATAATTACGTATATCGAACAACGCTCGATAGATTTACATCATTAGTACAGCATATGAGGCTTGGCAGAAGAAATGACAAACATACATGCAATTTAGAACTCAAGCACAGGTGAATGAAATTTGTTGCTGGTCTTTACATTTCCGTTGGCAATCCACAACCCGGCCGCTTTTACGCAACCACCTATTCACTTGCATCACTCCGTAAAAGATTGTGTCGCATTGACGTTCATATGTCGGCGCTGAACATACCAATAACTGCAGTTTGTGCACCATATCAATGGTACAGATGCCACCACATTCTTTCCTAGTCAGCTACAAGTAAAGTTGCAGTTGTCCCTAAGCATAGTTTTGCTCCACAGCTCGCTGCTGCGCACTTCACGCAAACAACAGATAAGACCTTTTTGTGGAAAAATAAATTGATAATACATTTAGCGAAATAAACTTTACCGATTAAAAATCAAGCAAGAAGTGAAATCTAGAATGACTGCATCTTGGAATTTTCACCTCTGACCACAGCACGTGGCCCGCAAGTCAACTGTAAATAGTATTGACGGATAATTATCCCGGAGTCGGCAACCACTGGACCGCGGGAAAATTCTTGCGGACCACACAGAAAGAATAGTATCCAAAATATAAAATCAGAAGTGTTTTGAACTACGATATTACGAAGCAGACTGGGCGTAAGAAATACACTGTGGGTGTTAATGTTTCCAATCACCAAAAGATGAGACAATCTCGCTGCAGAGAAACAATCTTAAGGCTCCCACTGACTCAGCTTTAATTTTTGATGTATTTATTTGTCACACCTTGAAGGGCGGTCCGTAGAAATGTCTACCTTAAAACCGGTCCGTAGTGAAACAGGTTGTCCACCACTGAATTCCAGACCAGTGTTTCCCAAACTGTGTGCCGCTGAAGAGGCTGAAGTGTGCCGCGAGAGTTTTGTTTGGACAAATCCTTGTGTATGTTACATCATTTCCGTTACAAAGTTTGTGAAGAGTAGGTTTTTATAAAGTAGGTATGCCGCGGCCAAATCCAGTATTTATTATAGTGTGCCGTAACGAAATAAAGTTTGAAATGCGCTGTTCCAGACTGTTCGCCATTCGTGCCCAAATCTCACTTTCCGCTAAAAATCGGTTTACTTCGTGCAATTACTATCGAGGTTTACGTGTGCTTTAAAACCGGATCAATTCAACTGTTGGTTACTTGTGCGTACGCCCAATCCCAGTTACTTTATACTGAAAGCTGAATTTATGAACCAACACTTGTCTGAACGTGTGTACTACAAGTAGTTCGAAATATCTGTTGACACACGTTGCGCAGAAATTCTTCAGTGTAAACTGTTGCGACATTAACAACGAGTCTCAAAGAAACAAACATGAAACTCATGTTTTCCTATAAAGTACATCAGTAAAACGTTACGAGATGTGCCAACACGTAGGAATAGAAAAATCGTATATCCCAAGCATCGCAAACGTTTGTGGTAAGCGTTGACTCGGCACTGCATGTACCGCAACTGCTGCAGTTGGCTTAAAAAACGCAGTTAAAAAGTATTACCAGGCTAATTATCCTACTGAGGTTTCAAACCGTTACAGTTGCAGTTGAGCATCAACATTTCATTAATTACATTTCGTGAATTTCTAACGATTACTGCTAAGCAGCCCTGACAAACGCGAATGTCTGAAGAATCATATCCTTGGATACGAAACCGCGGAACAGACCTTGATCAACGCTGTTAATGGACGAACTGATGACATTTGGAACCACTTGATTTAAATCTGCAGGTTTTGAAGCAACTGACGAACTTTTGTCCTTCGTCTGTTCCTTGGATTTTCGCTTCGCTTTCTGGGCATCTTCTTTCGCCTTACCTGCAAGTCATCAACTTGTCAACGACGCAAAGGTCGACAAGTCTGTTTGCAAAGCCTCACCACACATTACAACAAGCGCTCTTTATCACACTTGCATGGGAAATTCAAATAATGTTGCAGTCTCAGATGATCTGAATTACATCAAACCTGACACGAACATATGCTTTGCCCTGTGTGGACATGTGGCGCTGTAATTACAACTTTTGCAAATCCACATTTTCATTATATCAATCTAACCAGTATTGCGGGACGTTCGCTTTGCAGTCCACCCTCCAGCTTTCCTTGCTTCGGCGAAACGTTTTTCAAAATTATATTTCTGCAGCCTCTCCTCCATTGTTAGCTCCAAAGCGGAATTAGCAATGGCCATAGCCGCTCGTAGCTCTTCTCTGTACTCTTTCGCCTGGCTCTGAATAACAGGTTTGTCGCTTGTCCAAAACAATCTTTTTGTGAACTTGCAAAAGACTGTCACTGCCACTCAGCTAACTTCCTACCTTACTGAAAGCACTCCAAAGAACAGTTAATAATGATAAGTAAACATCTCACCAATTTGAAGGGTTTTTTGACGTACGGTCGGATTGACTTCTTTGAAATCCATGCCCGGCTGACGTCATCGTCGAGAAACACAACATGATACCGAAGCTGAATGTGAAGTTATGTAATGAATATAGTTTCAAAACTCGTTCGCTATTTTCTTAATATTCAATAAAAATTATCGGCAATGGAAGCAATCAGAACTACTTCGAGTTAATTTGCACATTTTAACGGTATTGCAAATAGCAGCTTTTCAAAAAAGTCATGAAGAAGTTCTTGTTTAATCACGGCATCTGCTCGCAATTCGATTTAAATCTGAACGCCTCACATTTTTTATTACGATACGCGCTGCTGACACACCAGCTGTACAGTGTACAATCTAGCTCACTGGCGTCATTCAAAGAAACCATGCAGATGCTGGTAAACTTCTACACAAGCGTATTGCCCAGCAGCACTCTTTTCATGCAAGTAAAACAACAAACAACCTATATTCATTTTCTTCAGTCACTTTTAACTAGAAGTTTATCACTTCACCAACGACAAACAAACAAAGCTAACGGCATTACGTGCAAGCATTTTGCCAACAGTTCAAATGTTCTGTGAATGACCACAATAGATACTGTACATAAGATGCGTAAGGCCGCTGAACTAGCATGCATACATCAATTCGAGTCACAGATAGTTCCTTGGCAATAACTGTCATCAATCTCCTTTAGCTACTATTACTCAGCCAACAAAAAGTGTACCTGATACGAAGAGTGTACTACTTCGGACAATTGCATATCGGTTAAACGCACAAACCGCTTTATCGCATAGGAGTCTAGAATCCCAAACCAAATCCATTCACACGTGAAGAAAATAGTCCGGTTAATCGCATACCGCTTATTTGCATAAACCGGTTATTCGAATAGAAATGTACCAAACATTTGTAAACTTACAACGCTTAATCGCATAGCTAACTTTAAATGAGTGTCAAGCGCACTGCTCAGATAGTTCGAAAACCAGCGGTGCCAATAATCCGATCAAGCAACATTGCCGAAACGACTCCCTTCACCGACGTGCCAAAATCAACATTGCACGTTCAACTTCCAGGCTTCATCACGTATACAGGGCTGTCTGGTTGTGGCAAGTCCCTATGGGTGCGAAGCTTTGTCTCGAAGGCAGCACTTTTGAAGTTTGTTTTATGGCATTGGATAAGGACCCGATGCATGCAACTATGCTTAACTCCTTTGTACAAGATGTGTTAAATTCTTTACAGAACAGAAAATGGTGCAATGGTGCTACTGTACACCAACTTGGAATTTTAGTTCCGTTTGACGACTGTTACTTTTCCGAAGCACTGTGCAACGGAACACTTCAGTTTAAAATGCGGAATTATGCCGTGTCTAGCAGAAAACTAACAGTCGTTAAATGGGGAATTATGCCGTGTTTACCAGTTTGAAATGCGGAATTATGCCGTGCGTTTTGCCGTGGACTGGACAATGCACTGTTTCAACTTCGTTACTTATTTGACGCTCTTTCTGTTTTTTCAACATCAATAAGATTCATTTGGTGAATACCCCAACCGAATGATGCATAAAAAACGCCATTAGCATTATAAAAGCTTCATGACGCAACAAGCTAACAAATCAGTTAAGTCTTTACGTACAGTGCCCAGCTGTATCAGGACCAAGAAATTTTAGAACTTCTAGAAGCATTTCTATATCCCGCAGTTCTACAAATCTTCGTACACGACAGCTGTGAGACATCATGTTCACAACTGCATTGCACAGCTCAAAGCAAGCAGAAAAATGCCCGCGAGTGCGGGAAACCTTCAACGATTAATACAGGCGATTATTACGTCACACACGCATTGCGCACGTTTGAGACAACATGCAACGTACGGGCCCGCAACA
>JGI24021J15306_10013254_pt1 | contig 10239 bp, 4 predicted proteins | sample Ectturendosymbi1_FD_15306 | JGI IMG/M metagenome (IMG submission 15306) | reverse complement strand
TTATCAAATTCCTGAATGCTTCTATGTTAAAAAAAGCTGTTTTTGAGCTCGTGCAACAGTTCTATCATGCTACAGAAATTGCTAATGTANCCAATGCGGTCAGCGCTTGCGCTNATCAGCCTTANCAGACAAAATAAAGACAATTGTTTCGGATAAAGTGAACTATCGCNGAACACAATCTTAAACATGCGTAGTGGATGGAGGGTTTGCAAAAAGTGGTGAGGTGGTTTTTGGACGNAGACGATAGCCCGAATTCCCACCAAAACCTAATTATTACTTTTTGGCCCATTTACAATGTTCCTTGAAATTTGCATGCAAGTTTATTGTATGGTATTTGCAATAAGTCGACAAATTAACGAGCAAAAAGTATGCGAAAACAGTTAATCTCGTTTGCGCAGGTAATAAGGTCTTCGTAAAATATCAAGCTCAAGGGGGGGGTTTAACACCAGACCCCCCTTGCTTACGCCCTTGTTTGCAGGGATCGTGAGAAACATGAAGAAACGACATCGGTTGTTTCCAACAACAAAAGCTATTGTTAATACAAACAAAACGTCAATAAACACAGTTTCAAGTATTTTGGAGTATTTTTAATCATCCTTCATGCATAGAAACATCTCCAGGTTTAAATATTGTTGTAAATAAGTCGTTTTTCAACACAAAACTGGTGTGGGGCGAAAACCGGAGTTGGGGGAAATGTAGCATCACAAAGCTTCATTACTTTGTGGAGAGTTCTTTGTCCAACATTTAGTACGGTGATATTTCTCAGCTGTTTTTATCATCTTTGTTAAATTTTTTTTACAAGTAATGAAAACCTCGTTTTCGGCTGATTCTGGAAAATTGCTTTCTAACAAAAAGATGTCAATGCGCATCGTATACGTCACAATCAGAATAACTTTACGCCAATAGTGGATATTCTACAGCGTTGAAAATGTGGGGTGAAAATTCAATATCACCATAACGTAAATCTAAAAGCACAATTTTGCAAACTGTTAGTTTGCCACTGAGTTATGATCGTGGAGTTGGTGTAAAAAATTGAGAAGTAAACTTCCGAAGTACCCCCATATCACGACCAAAATTTATGGAGTGAAAAATATTTGTCCATTACAGAAAATTGTTGCCGCACAAACAAAATTTTGACCATTGCAAAATGTTTACTCAACACCCAAAATACCTCAAAACTGGAAATTGTTTTACTCCACAATTGGGACTCTTCCTTACAATTACTTTTTGTTTTAGTAAAAATTCAACAGTTAAAATGTCACCTACAAACCTTTCCCAATATTTAAGAAAATTCTGTCAAAAGTTTGTTTGTCAAAAGGCTGCTTTTCTTGGCTTGAATTGACTTTGTGCAATTTCGCCTAAAAAATCTCACACGTTTGCCAAAAAAGCGATTTTAAGATGTATTGGGTTAGCAAATGCTCCCTGGTCCCACTCATGTTACCACTATGACCCTAGTCGCTGTTGATCGTTAATTAATACTTTATATCAATATCACAAAAACACTCAAATGAGGTTTTGTGCCTATTCCACTACCCTTAGTTTCAAGCGTTCAAGCGTGACAAACAAGTGTGAAGATTCCTTCAACAAAAATTTGTTTCTTTGTGAAAATTTGAAACAAAACTTTTAAACAGACATTAGTTTGAACCAGACATCCGTGACAAGCCCACAACAAGCATATGGGGAACGTGAAAAGCTCCTCTTGGATAAACGTTTGTTGCAACCTATAAGAGTAAAAAGTACGCAAGATTTTACTTTTCTTTTCCACCACAGTTTTCATGCCTTTTTCTCAGAAGTTTGATGTTCTGGGATGTGACAGAAACTGATCAACAAAACAAAAATCCGGGAAAAGTGAAAGTTCTTTCATTGGGAACATTTGCAAAAGCGCTGCGAAAGACGATAAATCATTAGTGTTTTTGACATACTTACCGAAGTGCGTATTCGATTATTTTCACTTCAGCTGCCGTTTCACGAAATGTCACCGGAACCCTCCCCACGCTTTCCTAAACATTCCAGGAAAAATGTTTATAAAATGTTTAATGCTTCTTTACATAAATTTATTGATCTTAACATATCTAAACGTTTCGGTCAGGCCGGGACAGGTGCGGCTTGGACGGCAGAGGCGCAGCTCTTCTTCGCTGTTGCTGCTAACGTCAGAATGAGAAAATTCTAAAATCATGTGTCACGTGATCCAATGATATCCGGAAACAAAGGAGGAGAATGGTAATAGGTGACGTTGAAGACCGGATACTTCCCCCCCCCAATACCTGAGGATAAAAAAGAAATAATCGCCGCGAAAATGTTACGTCTTTATGCTTTTCTAATCAAGTAGAATGTGGCGCACTGTCTTTAAACAATATCATTGTTTCATAAATTAAAAATGCTCGTTTTCTTTAATTTTCGTACTTAATTTTCTGCAACTAATAAAAGGGCTAATTTAATGTGTCGCAGCTTTTTGCTCCGCGATGTCGAACGTAACGTTGTTCCTCGCGTTCAAACCTTTCGCCAAAAATAGCTTTTTCGTCCTTACCTGGATTTCCTGGCCTTTGACGTTGCCGATGGCGCGGACGATCATTGAGGGGTTAATGTCAAGGAGTTTCGTCAAAGCGGAAGCGCAAATATCGCGATTTCCGGTTATGCGCCGTTGTGGGCGATGAATAGCCCTGGTGCACCGATTTTTCGCCGTCCGGAAACAACTTAGCGTGAAATGTTGATGCCCTGGAACATTAGCGGCGCGGCTCATGTCGGGAAGCATCAACACAGTTTTCTGATGCTTCAGATGCTTTGAATGGCGACAAGCTGACAAATTTGACAAAACACGCTTCTTAACTACACCGACCTCTATATCTACTAGAAAATGGTCAACAGGTATATGGGCTCAAGGGGTGTAATTGATTCTGCGTTAAAGCGAATGTGTGCAGTACCAAAAACCCTTTAGCTCCATCATGCTAAAAACAATAGACAGCCACTCGAACCGTGGAACAAAGTTTGTTGGCAAAAATTTTTCAACTGAATACTCAAATTCTGATTTGCTTTTCCGTTTGTGGTGCAGAAAGGTTGCTACGTTTCGCCACCTTACGGTTGAAAATTACTGTGCAGCTTGGAGGAATCGTTAAATTGTTGTGAACCAACAGAAGATGCGTCAGATGATCGAACATTAATATTGTTCGTATACGTTAATACTCGGTAGCTTTGCCCACTTTCAACTGTTAGTTCACTATTGAGTGAAAATTTTTTTCATACNAAAGCTTTGACGCTTACCTTTTGAGTCTTCAAATCGTTAAAAATGTTTGATCCATACTTCAATTCACCTGTGTTTTTTTTCAGTCCATGAAGCACTTGTTCATTTCATGAGCAAGAAATTAATTGCTTTGGACCGTTATACTGAAGCAAGCTTTCTTCCTTCAACTTTCAAACTCATGTTTGCTGAATAACCCGTTAAGGCAGATAGCAAGTTGACAAGGAAAAACAGAGTGAATAGGTTATTTACCAACAGCTGCTATAATGTACTAGATTAACAGACATGTATCTATTAACCGCGCAATTTTTTCGTTGACCATGGAATCCATTGCTTTAGAAATTTGCTTAACTTAATTCTAAAGTGAAAAAAAAACTTTTCCAAAGGTTTTTGCAGAAACAGGTTAGATGCTGGAGATTCAGAAAGAAAGCTTTATGAATAATTCTATGATAGACTGGAAAACTTTTGCGGCAGTTTAAACAGCAAGTCCGGCAGCAGCGCTGAGTGCGTCATGGAATTACTCGCCTTGGTGGGACTGGAACAGCGCCGAAGAAAGGCGGTCAGATCAGCAAGCGGAACTAACAGTTCGCAGTGATCAGCACCAGAGCTACAAAGGACGGGCAGGGGTCAACTCCGGTCAGTCTGACGACTAAACAGTCAGGAGAACGGATTGAGAGGAAATGATGCGTGGTCCCGGATGAAAATTAGGGCGGCGATCGAATCAACAACACCCACCACAAAATAAACTCCTCAAAGTCGCCGGTCTGGAAACGCACCACGCCATACGTCAAACTTACCTGGGCGCACTGCGCGTTGCTGTGGAATCTACCCCAACCAGGCCTGGCGCCTGCATGTTTCAAGCACTCCTGCACACACAACAAGAGTTTTTGCTTTGCATTCAGGTGGATCCCCCATAAAGATACGCAGCCAATTCTTTCCGCTTGACTGGGTCCATTGTATGCAACGAGGCGCTGCAAACGGATCATCTCTGTTTAATTCGCCTTGGTGCCTCGATCGTTCATTTCGGTTTGATGGAACACAGTGTCAGGAAAATTGAAACAAAAAAGATTTGCGTATGAGGGCTTGTGCCACAAGATCCTCAACAACGGAATATATTGGACAATTGCCTTCGTTTTTTTCAGCTACTCTTGAATATGTCTGATGTATATGCGATGCGATTGAGTTCTATTGACAAAGTCTAGTACGAATTGGACATGGCTACGCATGTTTTTAAAGTTTTCCATCTTCAAAGCTCTGAACTATGACGAGTTTATGCGCTGAAAATAACAAATGTGAAAAGATGCTCACTCTTTTTTTTGTTAATATTGCACGAATTTTAAATCCTGTGCTGATTCAGCACAGCTGACCTTGGCTGCATAGAAGTTATTACTGGTATCTCTTAAGTTCACCACCTCAAGTTTAAGAATGTAAGATCATATTGCAACTTACATGTCACACAATGTAGCAATAGATACATAGTATGAAACAGTTTGACCGCTGCCGTTATTGCAAATGAACAAGCTCACGATTGCCTGACCAAAGAGAACATGGCAGTAGCAACCATGATCAGTATAAATTTTTTGTTGTGTTCAATGATAGTGCTGAAAACCCTGCTCTCGGCCGAAATATTTGTAAACTACTGGTTTAGACAAACGGCTGTACTTATGTCTCGAACGCTGTTTTCGTTCAGCGAAACAAACCAAAACCATAAACTGTTTCAAGCTTTCATTGATGTTCATGTCACAGAACAAAAAACAAAGAAATTTTTATGATGCTCGTGTTTTTGCCATACTTTATGAGGTTGGATTCTTTTAAGAATAACTACCTTTCACAATGGTTTTACTGTGTGGACACCTGCAAAATTTATTCAGGAAATATCATACCAGACACTCAAATCAGTGCTTTGTGGCCGCCTTCGGGTAATGAGCACTTTCCTATAAGTCCAAGCAGTTTTATTTGCATCAATTGACAGGAAATACCTACGGCAATGACGAAGCTAGCAAAGGAATCTTTATCTTTACTGGGCAGAAGTCAGATCCTTAGAAAAGAAGCTCCATTATCGGTTTTAAAACTAACTAAAGTCGCCTTTGAAACCTCGACGTCAGAATGGCTTACTTCGCAATAATTTGAAAGCTGTTGGCGGAAGGCTTATCGATCATCGATATCGATCGCGGAGTTGTAGTAAACTGTACACTTTCGCCGCCTCCAACGAGCTTAAAAATCCGTTTTTCCCATTTTAATGAGATTCCAGATTTGCAGAGCATGCCATGCAGTAAATGACATACAAATAGAAGACAAGGAATCGTAACATCGGATACAGCACTTTGGCGGTTGCTTATCAACAAGACGCTGTGGAACCCACTGGTGTCACACAGGGGTCACACCGAAAGCCGCGAATAAGGAATGTAAATGGTGGGGGCTTTGACATAATGGTGACGCAACCAAAACCTAACAAAAGCATGGAGAGCTTTTCATTTTGCATTGAAAAAAAGTTGAAAAACAAGGTATTAAAATTTAATTTGGAGCTGAAGACGTTCTCGTAAACTTGAAAGAAACTGGACAGTTGCTGGGTGCTATCACCGGCAAAAACATCCCCTTCTTCGTCGGTGGCAGTGATACTTTACTTTAAGAAGGTTGCCAACAAACGCAATAAAACCAAAAATGTTGGCTTCGGTTATAAATTTGAAGGAAAAGTTTCACTTTGAATTGCAAAGAAACTGTTATCACTTCTATTTCAGTTGTTTTAAAATGCCAGCAATTTGAAGAAAAGAGACTTAACATTCATATATTTCACATTGTGCAATGGTGAAGCTAGGATGAACGTTTAAATTAGCTACAGCAATGGATACCTACTTTCCTTACTTAATACCCAGCATTTTTTGGAGCTTACTCAAATATAGTTCCCTTATTTTCAATTCCAATTGAAGATTGAAGGTCTCAACTGGCAACTGCGCCTTTCAAACAAACCAGCGGGGTGTTGGGTAATCAGCTCCAAAAGCATGAGAATCCGTTCCCGCTCTGTTGAAAGCAGACACCGCAGTTCAAGCTGCATGTGCAGCAAACGAACTCAGATGACCTTCCTACAGCTGTGCCTATGTTGCAGTGTTATGTTTGATTCCTTTCTTCTGAAAGCGGGATCTCAGTTGTTATTATTTCTGCTGCGTCAGTTTGCTACTCCGATTTGCTGCCGCTGCATCCAACTTAACACGCTTATGTCTTAAGCGCTGTCAAAACAAGATCATTCTGCTGACGAGCCACCTTCAGCAATGAAGATCAGAGCGCCGCTCTGCCTTATATCTCTAAAAAAACACGGTTCTTTACATGCACGAAAACATGACTACAAATTTGTTGGAAGTGTTAGTTGCGCAAGTTCACAGCGATCAAGCTTGGTTTAGTGACGTCATTCTTGCAAAGTCTCCTCCCGCCCGTGGCCAAGTGCCATGTATATTCGATCAGCAACTTATAGTGGAAAAATGAACAGAATTGCGAATTTTTGCGAATAAATCGTTTGTGCCACTGAGGATGCGCGGATTTGACGTTTTATCATCAGTTCGTTTTTACCTCGCCTCCCTTACTTTGTCAACATTACGTTTTAACTGTAAATATCGTTTCACAGCAATTGGTGAAAACACAAGGACCTTTTGTGAATTGCCAGTGACAGCAATCAACCAATTATGTAATTGACTCCGCTGCTGATACAAAGTTTGGTAGCTTCTTAAAATCTTGAAAAGTGAAACCATCTTATCACTGTGTCGTACCTTTGTTTGTAGAAAGCCTATACTCATAATTGATTAGCAGAGGATAACCACTTGAAATCTGAATGTTTCAACGCTCCTTGTGAGATGCGTTGCGAGCTTTTCCTTCATTACTTAATAACCGCAAACACAATGCAATTTAAGGTTTCGTGTTTTCGAGTGCAGAGTCCCGGCTTTCACATTTTCGACTATCTTTCTCGCATGGCTGGCCATCGCGGCAGTTTTCGAGGGAGGTACTGCGGAACAAGAATGGTGTTGACTTACGGAGATGTAAACGCGAAACAGGGCAGCCTCGCTTTGAATAAGAGAACCTTTCTTTAAAAAAAGTGTTTTATCTTTCAAGGTAGATTTATAAAAGTCTTCGCCACTGGTCCTTTCCTCAAAAAACCTACAGAAATCCGTTTATGAAATGAACCTATCAACGAATTTATGCGGTGAAAGCTCAGTAAACTGGTTGCAATGACCCACGGAATTGTTTGTCTTCAGAAATCAGAATTTAACCATTGCAAAAATGATGCGTACTTCTCGTGCAGTTACAAATACTCAAGTGTTATTGGACCTGAGAGTTCAAATTACAACTCCGTCGGTGTGGCTCTCTTAACTTGTCAGTCATGCAGACAACTTTAACTGATGATATGCACTTAGGAAATGAAGACAAAGCCGGATGTGAGACGCTCATGATTAAATAAATCTTATTGCAGGTTTAAGAGGCCTTCGCAACTTGAACAAAAACTACGCTCTCTTTGCTTCAGAGCTCTTTAAGAACGTTGAGAGTAACTGTTATTTCAAAATGAACTTCATGCGTTCGTTCACCTGATTTCCCGCATATTACTCGAAGATTTCCTGCGTTCTATCTGTATTTGTTTGAGTCTGCTGCAAACGTTAACAAAAACTGGCCTGAATTTGCACTTTATTGTAAAATGTTTGTAACTTCCCGCAAAAACAGTAACAATTCTAATTAAAGTTGAATCCTAAAGTAAGACCTGTTTTACGAACGTTAAATGATCTTAACTGTTGTTGAATATTTAGTTTAACTTTCACCCAGCCAGTCTTAACTCTTTTTAAAATTAGTATCTTGCGACAAACACATATAGCTTGTTTAAAACTTGTCCAAAATTTATAGTTTGTTTGAAAGATATACTCTGTTAATAAACCGGGCAACTACGCAGCGTGGTCGTTTTGATTTTTGTGAACGAATAGTCAACTGATGTAAACATATTTAATTTTCGTTTGTATAATACCAATTAAACGGATGTGATCAAATCAGGTGCTTGCACTTATTTAACAAAAACTAAATCTGGGTGGCAGTGTTTCGTATGTGGTTTGCAGCATGGTTCACTGTTGAAACGAGTTTCTTTCTGAGCAAAAATAAGTAATATCAAATAAACTGATCGAATATGAATACTAGGGGCGCCGGAGTAGTGGAAGAGCAGGGGGGCATATTAAAACTTTTGGGGGTTTCATTCGTAATAAGCAGTAGTTTGGTTTTCCGATTTTGGTGATAACGCGTATTGTCTATTTTTACAAACATATTTATTAAACGCGGAAACGTATATGTTAGAACGATTGACGGTCCACCATGTTCTTTACGATTTTGAGAGTGAAAGTAGCAACTCGCCAACCCGTGGATTAATCACTTCATCTTTTGTTTGCAAACAGTGCCGTGGCGTTTTGCTCATGCTTTTCGNTGAGGACGTAAACATATTTTTGAAACACTTCTTTTCCAAATGCGCGAGCGATGATACCGGGTTTTGCTGATATGCCTCCTGCATATTCATAAAATACGTTCAAGTTGTCGCAAATGAAATACCGAGATCACAGCGATGCGTAACGCCCACGCTCAGGCCCTTTATATTTTTTAATATCAGTAACCTTTGAGACACAGGTTTGGTTCACGTTTGCAAAGCCATCACTGGCGCAACGGACAGGTGTGAGGCGTTAAACGTCACCTTTCCTCCGGCGGAGTGACAGCTTTCCTCCGGCGGAGTGACAGCTCATGAATGATAAATTAAAACCAGCATTTTCTGGACAAAGGACGCGTCATTGTCGTAAGTCATTCATTGCGACTGGAAGTGAACCATAATTTTCTCGAGTTCTTCGTGCAGTCATCTGTGTAAACGAGTCTCCAGCAGCAAAACCGCTTTAGATCAACAGTGATAAACACAGGCTGCTATTCCATGAGTTGGAGGTACGGGCCGACAAATCCCTCAGCAAATTCGCAAACCACATCTAATGTATACGTAGTGAGTAACAGATATGACACCTGCAGAAAATTTCAAATTTCAAGACCTCATTGACTGATCGGCATTATAACTTGCCGAAGTTTTTCAGTGCGTTCTCTCGTTTCGGGAGTACAGTGCACTCTGGTTAATACATCAACGTTGGGACCAGCCGATTTTGGATGTAATAAGCGGTGGTTGTAATAACCGATCTTCCTAAAACAGCAGCTAAACAATCCCAAAGGGGTAAAATGATGCAATTGACGCTTTTTACAAGTTGCACTGTATTTATTCAGCACTGAAAAAGCTGTGCAAAGTGGTTTGCTTATGCGGAAACGCTATTTTCCGATGGCCATACACGTCTGCTTTCAGAGCAAGCATGTTCATCGTCTGAAATGCTGTTCCGTCAAGTCCCAAGACCAAACGTCGAAGGCACTCCATCTCTGCAGCTGATGGCCTATCGATCATATTGTCGCATAAAGGCACTTGTAATAGGCCATTTTTTGTTCACAGTAAAAACAGTTTGCCTGCATGGGGAATCAGAAATGGATGGATTAAGCCAGGGGTGGAAACCTTGCACATATTTTTCAAGCACCACGTTTCCGACTGTGGACAGCAGTGCAACAGCATTGGCTGCTGCCTGTCTCTTGTTGACTTGTCTGTCAGCAGCACTTCGCTGCAAGCAGCGCCGTGAAACTGTAAACAAAATGGTGTGATTTTATTGTTATTATTGTATTACAATACATTTTCACAACCTGTTTTTGCATAGATCACGTAAATCGCACAGTATCCGGCCCTCCAGTGGCTAGGAAGACGCGATTTCGGCCCTCGGGTCAAAAAGTTTGGCCACCCCTGGATCAAGCGGTGGTTGGATGTATTAACCGGAGTTTTTATAATGAGAAATGATTAGGAAGATTCCGCTCCAAGCGATTTGGATGTAATAAGCGGTTGGTTGTATTAACATTGCATGTGTTAAACGGGGCAGTCCCATCGCCACGGGGGGGTTTGGTGGGCTTAGCCCCCCCAAACA
>JGI24021J15306_10013252_pt1 | contig 10240 bp, 9 predicted proteins | sample Ectturendosymbi1_FD_15306 | JGI IMG/M metagenome (IMG submission 15306) | reverse complement strand
TTTTTCGGTGCCCCGGCGTTTTCTTCTGTTTTAGCGAGTACATTTATCGCAATTAATTCAGTACCGCCAAATAAATCTATCTATCTATCTATCTATCTGGTAGCAGGTCGCCCGCGGGCCTGTTCTAAAAATAGCGTTAACATGATCAGTGTCTTCACATAGATCAGTGGTTCTCAACGTGGTCGATATCGACCCCCAGGGGTCAATTGGACCATCCAAGGGGTCGATAAATAGTCACGGGGTCGAATGGGAGTCACTGAATGGCTAGGGGGTCAATGAATAACTGCTGGGGTCTACTGGAGCAATAAAGCCTTCGATTCAAAATTATTGTTAATCGGGCAAGGAATGCAAACGGCGTTTTCAACACATCAAAGAAATTTAAGATCAAAGCTCAGCTACAGTAGTTTAAAAGTACAGTACATTCGATTCGAATAGTTTTTCATTAAATCGTCCATTGTGATGGCATTATGAAAACTGCTCTGTTTGTTACGCCACAAACAATATTGTAGTGCACGTGTCGCAGTAACTATTGGGCTAGGCTACGGAGTCTACAGAAAATTGTATGCTTTAATTGGGGGTCAACGTGCAGAAAAGTTTGAGAACCACTGACATAGATGAACGGCATTAATTTTAATAATAACACCTTAATTAAAGATAAATTGAGCAATTTTTTTCAGGAGTGTATATCAAACCAGGCCCGTAGCCAGAAGTTAGGGCTTCGGCGGGGCAAAATACATTTTTTAGGGGGCAGCATTTTTGTTTTTATTATGTTTAAAACAAATTAGTCTGGCCACAAAAAATGTGGGGCGGCATTGCCCCCGAATGCCCCCCCACGTGCCGACGGTCCTGTATCAAACTGGTAGCCCTTCATATTTATCGGAGCACAGGAAGTAGTAGCTTTCAGTTTCAAGTAGGTTGGTGACCCCTGTTTCAGATTAAGGATCCATCAACGTCGAACTATTACCAGCAAAACTCCAATTTCACGTAATGGCGCAGTGTCGGCCGGAAAACGACCGCCCGCAGCCAGTCCTCTAAGATAATTTTACACTGAGCAAATGTTTGTTTTAGTGATGCGCACGCAATTGTGCAACCACGCAGACACACAACCAGTGAAGCGTTTCAAGCGTTACANGGGCTATGCAGTATATATGCCGTATTAATTTGGAATGTTGCAAGGGCGTGAGAATGAGATTTTACTGCGCAAATGGTCTCCTGGTACGGAGTTGAGCACCTTTGAAGGAACACTGTCCGCAGCCGATTTAGTATCGCGCGATCGGTTCGGGTTACTCTGTGCAGCACGCATCTCTTTGGTGCACCGGAAAACAAAAATCGGACAGGCTAGTGGCAAAAATTACGGCCAAAGCAAATGAAGTCCAAAACATATCATAGCAGTTTCGGTAATATTTACTCGTACTAATATTAACAGCAGTGGTTACCGGAATGTATACGATATGTCTTTGGCTTTATTGGCTTTGGCCGTAATTTTTTATCAATAAACAACTCGTTGGTTGTTAAGAAGTCATGAAAAACAAAGAGGACATAAATTCGGAGGTTCTTGGATGATTCTGACACAACTCAAAACCTTACACTACACCAACTCTCTCTAAACGTTTTCTAGAAATAAAGCAACGACAGAGAATTGCATTGCTTGCAGACGCATACGGCCGTCTAACTAAACAACTGGACGCAAATGGACTTTCATGAACTTCTACTGTGTCAACTTTGAAGCCACTCAGCTGAAGTTACAGTTGGCAGCTTCCAAACACAAACTAGTTACTCATTAACTGAAAAAGGCATTTCCGGACAAAGCCAGTCATCCGCACAAAACTCAAGTCCACATGAGATCGCAGGTATATCGGCGAAGAGGCGTCGTGTGCATTGTGACGTCACGCGAACGAATTTCAACATCGACTGGGTCTCGACGCGACAATCAAACAAATCGCAGATCTTTGCGAGAACAATGGACCAAACCTGGGAATGAGAATGGGATGACAGCGCGAGGTCGGACCTTTCTTCAAATGCCAGAAATTGACTCTCAAAATGCATTCGGTCCATCATAAGGAGCCAAGCTTGGACTAGCGTCACAGCTCTGGCTCGGTGTTTCCCAACCGGGCCGCTGCCATAGGCTTAGCCAGAGGGGGCCAAAGGGGCTATGCCCCCCAAATTTTCTAGCATATTTTATTGTTGAGTGCTTCGAGAGGCGCTGTCCCCAAATCAAATACTGTTGTTCGCTGAAAGTAAAAATATTTGCCCCCCCCAATTTTTCGACTGGCTACGCCACTGGCCGCTGCCCTAGTTTGGTCACGGGCGCCGCGATGTGAAATAAAAAAAAGAACTTTCAAAACCACGGAAAATTCGCAGCAGAGCGTCGCAACTTTCGATTCCAATAAAAATACCGCGCGAGCTCGACGACAACCGGATACCATTCACTAATTGAAAGCAACGCGTCAAATTTCAGAAACACAATAGGCCGAAAAGGACGTCAAACTATGGTCAACTTGTGATGTCTCTGAAGTTGTGGTTCTTAACTGGGGAGTACGCCTCCCCTGGGGGTGTCAATAAATTTCCAGGGGGGAGCGAGCCCTTATGCGCTCTACAACATGAAAAGTTTGATCAATAAATTTAGTAATGAAAAGATTTGTTTTTACATCTTATTCGAAGTCGGGGACTTGAAACGAAGGACAATTACGGCGTGATAGAGAAAAGGTTAAGAACCATTGCGGCCTAAATTATTTGTTTATAGATGTGAAAAGAGATTATCAATGTCACGGTCTCGCACTTCCTAGCACGCAGCGTTTGCCTTGAAGCGGATGTGCTCAAGAACTCGACAGTGACCCAGACCCATAGCCAGGTTTTAAGGTTTGAGGGGCAAGAATACATTTTAGGGGGCAATATTTTTGTGTTAATTATACGTTTAATACATTTTTCTGGGCACAAAAAATTTGGGGGACACTGCTCCCAAATCAACCCCGTGTCTACGGGCCTGCAGGAACCAATCATGCCAGTTAAAGCACATGTTAGGTTAACGTCTCACCCTGTAGTGTTTGGCGGAGCAATGAAGTCCGTTGAGGTGCTGCCGTTCGAGAACGACTTGGAACGCTTCACTTGCAGCAAACTCCGACGAAGTAGCGTCTCCCGCAGGACCTTCAGTCCCTCGTAGAGCATGGCGACGATGCACACCGCGAAACAGGCTCCCACCATGCCTGCAGCAATAAGAATTGTGGAATGCGTCAGCCAGACAGCGGTTCACAATAACTTTTGCGAAATAAACACATTCCGTCCAATTGTTCAACTCCAATCCAAACACTCCCCTAGAAAATTGTGTTTATGCTCGGTAAGTACGCTGCCAATTTTGTTATTTTTCTTCTCCAGGAATTTTAGCAGACAATAAATTTTCGTCTGGTTAAACGTTCACACATTGTTTGCCAAGTAATTTGTCAGGGGGGTTACGAAGTGAAAGCGCAAATAAGAAAACGACTTCTTAGTATGCAGATCACCTCCGCTCTTCGGGATGAAAGCAAATCTATCTAATATGAGCACGAGTGTAAGTGATGCGCAAACAACAGACAATGGAATTTCGCCTGTGCTGGAAACTTAAGGTGTTTGGAAACAGGAACGCATATTGCCATCTAGTTAAGCAAGTTACAGGCTTTCAACGTTCGCACGAGATCATTCATATCACTTTCTGCCCCAGGCAAAACGCACGGAGCATCCCTGCATTAAGTCGCTGGTGCCAGGTTCTGGTGGTAGTTTAACTACTACAACGTGTTTGAGTTGTACAAATAACAGTGGCGTCAGGTCGGTAAGCGAGGGAAGTAGACCAGACAACCACATCCCATCAAGTCTGGCAAATTTTTTTTCAAACTTTCGCAAGCATTCGGTAAACTTTGGATGTTACAAGATTCCGTTTAAATGTCGCGTTCACAGATTCTGTAATTTTCGACTGGCGACAGCTCCGGTGGGCGCTTTTAAAACAGAAAACATCGCCTACACCTGATTGAAATCCTATCGCAAGAAATGCAACCCTGGCGTCACAAATTCCAATCGCATGGAGCACGTCCAAACTTAAGCGGCGGCATACCTCCCGTGGAATTGACGGTCCATTCCTTGAACAAGATGGGGACGTCTTTCACACCCAAGTTGAAGCTCATGTGCATCTGTTTCATCACAAGGCAGCTATAAACACTGTTATGATATCACAAAGCTACAGCTAGCACGAGATGACGCGAGCAAACGTTGACACTGCCGCAAACGAAGATATCAAACGCTGGTCGATCGGTGTCTTCCAACGATTTGTAGCCCCTCGAGGCAAAGGGCCTCGAAATAACTCATGTCCGTGACTGGGACATCAAGTAGTTTTCGTGCACCTAACATCTCCCGCAGGAAAGAGTGTGAAAATTACGAAGATCACAACTAAAAGCGAGGTTCGGGTAAGCACTGACACTTAAAGCAATCGGAAAGCGGGCGATACGCCTTGGTCCAAGCAAGTTATAGCGTGAGTTTGGACCAGCGGTTCTTAACCTTTTCTCCACCACGTCTCCTTTAAGCAATTGTCCTGTGTTTCAAGGCTCCATGACTTTTAATAAGCAATTTGGACGGAATAATTTTCTTTTCAAAAACTTTCTATGTAGAGCGCGCACCCCTGGAAATTTGTTGACGTCCCCCTGGGGAGGCGTGCCCCCTGGTTAAGAACCACCGATTTAGACAGATGCCATTACGAAAAATTAGGTGTGGACGCTGAACAGCTTCGTAAAGAGCAAATGCAAGGAAAAAAGCGTTTCTGATCTGAGCACGAGAGTCAGCATTGCTGTTTGCAGCGGGACGTGAGCAGCGAGCGGAGTTTGAACGTTACGACACCAATAAATGCGATCGTATGCTTATTGCCTAACACTGAAACGCCTGATGTTGCCAGGACGCGATTGGTCTTTGTACAGCCCCGTGTACTTCGTCAGCGCTGATCGCCGTGCTTCTAGCCAGGCAAAGAATTTTAGGGGCGTGACCGCAAAGCCCTGACGTGCGTCACGTAATTCAGGTCTTGCCGTGGAATCGCTCGCCGCATTTGCGAATGCGGGCTCGGCGGCAGCGCACCTGCTGCGAAAACAAAACTTCTTTGTCTGGATGAAAGTCCATCTCCTGAAGCGCTTCAGAAAACCTACTTCTGGTTACAAAAAAGCGAAGAATAATAGTAGAAAACGCGTTTTGAACAATCCGACTTGTCAACACCAGTCATACCAGGGTGACGGGATTTCCTACCTCGTTTGGCTGACGCTTATCTTTCAAGTGGAGGGCGGTGATTTCTTGAGTTAACACTGATATCAGCTTAACTATCAGATCAATTGAGCACTCTGAAGATTATTGGGATTATATGGTAGAAAAAGCGTTAAGTCTAAAATTGAAAAAAATTTTGGCAAAAATTTTGGCTACTTTCGACTCAGTTTTAAAAGTGCATAAATAAATCATCTACTTCCGAAATGCGCTAAACGAAGGCAATGGCGTAGCGAGCCTAAGTGTCGCTCGGAGCCGACCACAAAAGTGCCGCCCTTTTCGCCCATCAAATATGCTTACAACTGGGTTTATTTTTTCGGTCATTTTCCGGTTACAGACCGAATTTTTTCTGAAGTGAATGACCGAAAAAAATTAAGTCAATTCGGTCATAATGTTTGAAAAGGTAGGCGAGGGAATACTGTTGTGGCGAGTTTTAATACTGTTATGGGACAAATGACCGAAATGTCTCAGCGAAAAACGAAACCTAGGCTTACAAGAATTTAAAATGAAAGAAGATCGCGTTTCGTCCTTAGTAAAGATATAGGGAATATTAAAACATCTTGAACATCAGAATTAAACACTAGCAAACTGAAGTGGGTGTGGTTTTGCATTCTCCATTATGGATCTTAATTTTCTGCTTGTTCGCCACTTTTCTCATCACTTGCTCTTCCCCCTTTTTCTGCCTTCTTTATATATGCATCTATTGCATCTATGGACCATAGGCGAAGCCAGAGAAGGCCCCAGGGGGCCATGCCCATCCCAAATTTTTAGCACATACAGTCAATGTGTGCTTTGAAAACCGACGTCCCAAACAAAAATACTGTCGCTCGCCTAACGTTGAACATTTTGCCCTTATTGCAACAACCTTTCCAAGCTTCGTTTTTGAAATGACTTCATGTACGACTGCAAATATTAAGTGTACCATTGAACAAACAAGTCAAATTTTCTACAAAACCCACATTGCCTATCTGCTGGTTCTGATTCACTTTGCTTGCTGTTCAAGCCTACAATCTAAGCTTTCATAAATGACCCACGCAAGCACACAACTGCACTATTACACAATACAAAACTCTTATACTGAAGATGTTACACAATACAATATGCTTATCCTGAAACCCTGTCTCACTTCAAGAACTTCAATTTCCGATACGTCGAGTCATTCAGAAAACATCGGTTCTACTGAAACTGAGCAACTTTACCTTTGCAGAGTTCTTCACTTCACCCGCCAAAATTTGATGTTGAAAACCACAAATAATAACTAGACTAGAGCTTGTGGCACTTTTTTATTGAAAATCTCTCACTGAACATTAAACAAAAGCACGAGACGTGTCAAGAAATGTTTGTCGCCAATGCCGATGGGTGTCAGGTGATGTAATGATGCGTTGGGCGTTGCTAAGCATCGAACGATCGCAAAAGAAGGATGAATATAGCTTTGACTCGCCTTGATTTCAAAGAGGGTCAGTTTTGTCAGATTTTGAGCGGGCGACAATTTTAACATCGAACTACCGGACCGGTAACGATTGCTAGCCTGCGGTCGAATGTCATCTCTGTCCTTGTTCAAAGCGCTTTTGACTGGGGTGAGGGGAAATGGCGTGGTTATGATGGAAAGGGACTGGGGGATGACTAGCCACCAAGTAAGTATGTTAAAAACCCTGATTTCAAGACAAACACAGGGGTGGTTCAGCATCCTGGGTTTACTACAGACTTTTGAATAACGACTTCATCAATTTACTGACACCACAACTACATTCCAAGTTTTCAGGCTGGTGATTCTAAACACAAAAGCAGACAAGAGGTGAAACTGCTTTCAAAAATAAAGTTTTAATCAAAACCTTGCCGCCCGGGTTCCGGAGCCCCCAGGCTCCCCTTTCCTACGGCATTGGCTAAAGGTCTGCTTTTATCGTAAGGATCGTTACCTCCTCTATGACCATACAAAACATAACGACTTGCGTTTATTTCGCAGCAGTTGAACAGGATACGAACGTGGTGATGAGATTTCAGCAAACTTAGGCAGTTGGTGCCTGAAAAGAATTTGATGCCACAGAAATCGTGCACGATTTCTTTACTGGATCGTTCCGCTAAGAAGATTATTCTACTTTCACCACTGCTAAACACTGAAACACCTGATGTTACCAAGACGCGATTGGTCTTTGTACAGCCCCGTGTACTTCGTCAGCAAATCGTGCACGATTTCTTTGAAAAACAAAGTGGGTCCATTAGTGAAACAAGCGTTCCGGTTTAATGAAGAAAGTGTACTAACTTAGCGATAAGTAAGGCACCTGGCATTAATGTTGACTGGAAAGCGTGTGCTTTAGATGTTAAACTACAGCCTATAAGGGATTGTTGCTTCTGGTCAGGCTGCGTCACGAAACCATGTTATCCACCTGATCCTCAACCGTTTCTTGGCACCTACGATTGCTTATTATTTGATTGGGAAGTATTCGGGCACCCGAAACGTAAGAGCAATGAGATCATTCCATCCTAATAAGCTACTAGTTTGCTTTTTGCGGTTCAAATGAACCACGTTTTCACGTGTAAACCTCACGCATCGATCCCAATAGCTTGGTTGTCACTCGGCAGGTGAACGGGCGGCCGTCTAGTCTCTTATAGAAAGATTCATTGTTCAACAACGGAACACTGGCACGCAGTAGTTGCAGACACGAAAACCTAGGCACAAAATTCTATTCCGAGACAAGCGCTGCAGACGTGCGCCACAAAAGACTCTGGAATGAGTCGAAGCCCACGATAGACCAGTGAAACATGTCGCTATTGTACAAAGGTCAGTCAACCTTGCTTGGGTGAACGCACCAAGACCCTGGTTGCCACGCAATGCTTGAAACGTCATGACGCTAATCATCCAGGCGCAGGTTGCCCGTAGAAAACACGCAACACGGGCTGGAGCCTTCAATTTTCGACGATACGTACAGAGTATCCCTGCAACCTCCACTTTCCAGACTGTTTGAAAAGTGCTGAAGGAAACAGGAGAACTTATAAATCTGGCTCAGCAAGAAAAAATGTCTTCACCGAACAAAATGTTTATCTCATGTGTAGCGCAACCCGCTGCGGTTGTTGACTCATCGTCATGTTTCTCGCAGCTGGTCTTTCAGTAATTGGCATCAGTGTTGTTTTTCCGCTTTCATGTGAAAGCGGAACGAAAGCGGAAAGCTTCATGCTCACAGCAGGTGTTTGAGACTGCAATTGGCGTGCTCTTCCTAAATGCAGCTTCCGTTTTTCACCATTTTCAGGACTGAAAATGCGTAAAATCGATTTCCAAATAAAGCGTTTTGCTGTTTGATTCGACTACGTCACCATTGTGGAGACAGACTTATTGTTGGAACAAGGGCTACGTAGGCTGGACCCAAAGTTCTTTATGTCACCCTCACCCCCGCCCGATCTATCAACAAGCACTGGCGTGAAGATATTTAACGGCAGTTGTTCGTGCGAAGCGCTCTTTTCTCATACTTTTTTCAAGTCTAACGAAAAAGCTGCGGACAAGCAAAACAAACAACGTAGCGTTTAAGGTTCGAGCACCCACGCACGGCGAAACTGCGGAAGCGGTGAATTTATCACGTTTGGCGTAGCAAAATGGAGCATCGGAAGGTGGGAGGACGCATGGAATTGACAGGGTCTGGGGCGCCGCCTTCTTACGGCGGTTTTTGTTTCTGCTTGTTCATTCAAGGGTTGCCACGGAGGTGGAATCAATCAAACAATCACGACTAGAACAATAGATTGATAGATCAACAACTCCAAACTGAACTGCTGGTACAAATCGTAGCTGTGTGCTGGCGCCTCGAAGCAAACGGCACAACAGTGAAGTTTAGAATTCATGGCATAACAATCGAATTAAGTCAGCAACTTGCGCTAACATGCTCAAAATCCCGGTCCGCCTATTGCATTCGACTTCAGTGAACAGCTGACACTGAGTGGTAAATGTTAGTCGTCTTATTAATCGCAAACCAAACGCTTGAAATCCCATCATTTGCGACTTAATCTGCAGCGTTTTCACGCTGAACGTGACCTATCCTTGTGATAACGAAATTGAAAGTTGCCAATCAGGACATAAAAACGCAAACTTCTCCGAGCAACTTTCTGAAAGCAGTCTATTTCATCAGGTTCAGCCTAATGCTGCCGAAAGCTTTCCAACATGGTTAATCGATCAACATAGAAATACTTTTCACAATTTCAATCTTTACCGAAAATAACGAGTTGGAAGACCCTGAGTGTTGGACACTGATACGGCTTCTAACATTGGTCGCGTTTGTGACAAACAGCGCCGGACATTAAGACACAGTCGCAGCGCGCAATCGCTACACATTGTCACCTTCTGGACATATGCTGGCACCAGTCGACGACATTCGCTTGTCACGTGACAACGCCGCAGTAATGCAGCCGGGATCAGGAACTCGGGTGATGCGAGGCATCCGTCGCAATGCTCGATGTGTCACTGATCAACGCGACGCAAGAACGCACAGAAAAACAAGCGAATATGTCAGCGACTCAGCAATGCCTGATTCATGTACTGCGATATCCAGTACTTGGGTTGTGGCTGGCTAATAGTGACGCAACGGGGTATTTACGGCTGAATTGCGACGCAACGTAAAAACCACTGACGAACGATTTCAACCCCCTAAACTCGGTCTTCTATTGAAAAAATTCGCTGATAGATTTTTCAGCATTTGTGGCGGCGAATTACCTGAGGCGCAAGAACTTGGCGTGAGAGCAACGCAAGAAAGGTCCTCCCGCACACGCCACTGGCGCTGTGCAATCAACACGCTGAGTGGAAGAAACACCGACAAGCTTTCCTCTCACAATTTTATAATAATGACCACAGTAGCTTTTAACATTTCATGCTTTCTTCCTATTTTTCGGACGCACGTTATCAGTACCAGAGGGTTGTTGCCGCACACTTACACGGACGTTACCACCCAAATAGGTCAAGGACTCAGGGGTAGTGGCGTAGCTGACAGGAGGGGGG
>JGI24021J15306_10013248_pt1 | contig 10242 bp, 8 predicted proteins | sample Ectturendosymbi1_FD_15306 | JGI IMG/M metagenome (IMG submission 15306) | reverse complement strand
ATCGACAGAAATAGTTGAAACTCTGGTGAATGGTCTTCCATAAACTGAATAATGTGTGGTTGTAATTTGAAATGAATAGCTTTTTAATCAAAGTCACAATTAAAATTTTCATGGGTACACATCTTTTTGGGTCACCCTGTACCTAGCGATTTTGTTTTCTGAGGCTTAGAGCCAACCGAACGTGACTGAATAAATTGTTAAACGATTGCTTTTCTCAAAAGGGTGAATAACATATTTCTGACCTATGTAAAAACATAGAAGATGGCTATTTTATGCTTAACGCTGTGTGCACTGCGCAATTTTATTTTTTAAATATTTTTAACATTTTCAGTGAAGGGGTTAAAACCTTTTCTAGAGATATTTTGGACATCTTTATCCTCCATATCAACTTTGACTGAGTTAAAGCCAGGTTTTTGAGCGGGTTTACCAGATAATTTGCTATAATCTCACGAGCTTAATCTTATTCTTTCCGTACGTAATTTCACGCTGCTTTAGCATTCAGAAAAACAGTGTTAAGAATCTCTGTCTAGTCTAGAAATACAGCTCTTCCGTTGGAAATTCTGAGTTATATAGAAAAAACACAACCGATAACGCAAGCTACAAAATAGATTATTGTACAGGCAGTGAGGTGAAGTATAGCTGTTGAGTCTCAAGACAGCCATTGATGGACAACGATTACGCAAAAACCCACTTTTTGTACACTTTGAAATTACCGTTCACTGTTCTTTGGCCAATATATCAGCTAAAGCAACACTTGGGCAACTGCAAAGCGGATTGCATTTTCGAATAGGAAATACAAACTAAGTTAATTTTTTAAACATTACCGTTGTTTAGGATATTTCTATTCTTTGTAATATTCACAGGCTTGTACATGGGAATGTCATTCCTATGGGAATCCCATGGGAAACGTCCCGTGGGATGGGATGAGATGGGACAGGCATAAATTGCTATGGGATGGGACTGGGACTGATAAATATGTCCCATGGACAACCCTGAATATTCAACTACTGGTCTACTGGTGTGCAGTTAAATCGCTAAAGCACTTGTTCTCAGTCAACTGTGTTTTTTCGCGGGTTCAATCAATATCAAATAGGTTTTAGCACGAAGTCTATGGAGATCTACAGGCTATGGCGGTATGACGTTTCTGAGTATATTTGTGCAAAAGTTGTAAAGCCCGACTAAACGTTAGCCTGCCACCTGAACAATGTCTCCTGATTGGTCATGCCAAGTTGCTTGCAACTCTACAGGTACAGATATTTGGTCAAACATCCGGACCAGGGCATATAACATAAAAATATAGACGTATCCCAAATCCTTGCACCTTTGACGAAAACAATGTATTGAGGGAAATTCGTTTTGTACGGAATGGGACGTCTGTGAGCGTAAATCCGAACAAACCAGAAAAGACAGTGCGAAGTTGACAGAAAAAAATGATTCGTCGCACCCACTCAAAGCTCTGTGGAGACAATAGAAACTTGTCTGTCACAGCGCCCCAAACGTTTTCGGCAAACGGCGTTGTACTATTCATTTCATTTGCAACGGGTAAGAGTGGAGCGTACGGACTGACGGTCAGGTGAACTTTGCAAAGGAATAGGAGAAGGTTGCACATACGATTCTTGCATTACACTCTACGGTCTGATGAGCTTGTGTTTCATTTTAATGTGTTGCATTTTATACGCTTCCTCATGACGACAGACTCATCCCGATATTCTGCCTACAACCCTACAGAGCGATCTCTGTGTAGGAATAATGCGAGCAAACATAATTATTATGGTCACATTTTTCATTTACGCGCTTTTTACAAAAGTATCTTGTCTCCGACCCGTTGCATACGGTGGGAGGCAGCATCACAACTCTCAACTAAATGTCGTCCAAGTTTTCAAACTTAATAAAACGTCCAAATTTTTGCGCTCTTCCGAACTCTTTGATCAAACGTATAGGTGCAGTTGTGGAATGTTCATCAAAGCCTGATCATCCTTGCTCAACATGCTGAATGGAACTCAGTCCGGGCTACATCCACCTTCAGAAAGCTGACAATTCACTGATACGCTAGCTAGGGTGATCTGTTCTGCAGCAATTGATCAAGTCATGCCAACTATACACAATATCTTCTTTGCGTAGTCTGACAAGACGGCGCCCCATGAAAGTTCACCTCTCACAGGCGTGAAGGAAAGCCCTGTGTAGGCCGGTCAATCACTCTAATTTCTTTTACTGAGCAGCATAGAGCTGAATGAGCTGACAAAAGCAGATCTCGACACAATATTTGTTTGGGTGGGAGCGATTACCTCCAGGCAAGTGAAATGAAACTTGAACAGAGCTGAAAAATACTTCGTATAAATTATCTCGTGGAAGATTGCCCAAAATTGGCGAAAAAAATAACACTAGTTTTACTTATTATTTTTGCGACGGAAATTGCAATTTTTCAGAAAACACTGTTCAGAAGACATGATTCAAGTTCACTGAGACACCTACCATGATTCCTGTCAAAAGACAAACGCTACGGCCGCAGTAAGTGTTCGGTACCATGTCACCGTAACCAATTGAAAGGAACGTTATGCATATGAGCCACATGGCGCTGAGGAAATTGCTGTTTGAATTGTCGGCGTCGTGATATCTGCAGAAGATGGGCAAACTGTCAAGAAAGCATCGCAAGGCGGCAATGGCAACGACGATGCTTAAGAATCTCTGTAGATTGTTAGAAATATCTTATTTAATTTTGAAATACCAGTGTTTCCCAAACTGGAATTTAGATACTGTTTGGAAGTACCAGCCGGCAGCCAGACCGCAAATATGAAGTATGCGATAGATGATGAAAAAGTAATGGCTATATTTAGAGTCACACACGTTTCACCGACCATCAAATACAGCGTGATGAAATGCCGTTAGGATTTCCAAGACGCCACATTTGCTACAAATCAACACCCAGTTTAGATCTCTTTCACTTAATCGAGAGGTTTTTATCGCAAAATTGAGAACTGCCGAGAAAAACGGTTGCTTCAAATCAGTGAGAAAACTGAAAACGCAGCAATGCCCAAACACATTGATTAGGAGCGCGAATTTTGCAACAGTCTTTGATCAAGGTCATAAGGCAAGTTGTTAAAAATTACAAGTTTCTAATATTGTGGAATCGCAATATACGTGCATAAAAACGTTTAAATGCACAATTTCGGCATCGTCTACTTTCGCATGCTGTTCGGACAGCCTGCTTACGGTTATTCTTTGCAAATTACCGAAATTCATAGCAGCTTGATTTGAACTTGTGGTGAGTGCTTTTACCCAAACCTACTTGCGCCACGTCACACAGCTTGCACGAGGACGTCCGAGCAGGAGTTGACACAAACCAATAACGACGTTTTGTCTAACGGCGCCCTGACCTTTCTGACCTCGCGCCAAAGACAGTTGTCAAACTGCTTGATCCCAATGTCGAGAGAGCGAGCGAGAGAAGGCTTGGCAGCGGCTGTACTGATGAATGCCGCTATAATCCTACATTATTCATTAAAATGCTTGTGGCGTTGCAGAGACGGCAGTGGGATAGTGGGAATGTATAAATACAACTTCTGCTTGTGATCGAGTTTTAAGTGATTAGCGATGACGCCTGAATTGGACGAAGCTCACATAAGCTCGGCCCAATTACCAGAACAGCTGTGCCGAAAATTAGCTACGATATGAGGCAGATGGACACAGAAGCTGCATTCATAGATGTTGACGTGCCTAGCCATGTTGGTCTTTATGAGGTTTTGTGTATTTAAAGCTTTTCCCGAATTTTTTCGCCGTATCCAAGCCGTCTACAGAATCGATCTAAACCAAGTTTCCACGAGCGCATGGGGCGAGTACTCTGGTAAATAATTCATCCGCCAAAGTAAAAACCGCAGAGGAAAAAAGCCACAGATCATCGCTCAAAAGCTACCGTCGCAACTTCAAATCCTTCAATGCAAATTGCGTGCGATGCGACCTGTATGCGTCCTTCGTTCAAGCATACGTCCCCTCTATTTTCAGACGTAATGGCGCGAACGCCAGTGATCAGGATTGTAGCCACACTCAAACGAGTCCGAAGCGCCTAATTTTTCAACCAAACATTTTTACGTGGAGAAATAACCTTTTTGTGAACAGCAACCGGATTCTCAATAAACCAGTGTTTTGAGAAAAGACGAAAATTCGCAAAATTCGCTGGCGTTTTAAAAATGCGCGAAAATGATTTTTAGGCGCAGGTTTGTAACTTTTCATGGATACAGCAATTCGAAAAATTAAACAAAGTCAAGCATCAAACACAGCCACTGTTTTTTTGCGACAAAGGGCACTTTCAATAGATCCTGAAAATAACAAATAGTTTGATTAACCAACGTAATGTGTACCATAAATGACGCTTACTCCAGGCGATACGGGGCCGGTATGATCTCTTTCGACAGTGGCGTCGGAACATCAACAAAAGCAGCAAGAAAATATGATCCCATGGTGCAGCTCAGTGGTTCCCAACCTTTCTCTGACTACGTATCCCGTCAGCATTTCGACAGATAAGCATGTACCCCTTCAGCATTACGAAAGATAAGCATGTACCCCTTCAGCATTTCGACAGATGAACATGTTTCCCTAAACTTTCTTATGACAAAATATTTTATCATGATTAATCACAGATATATTTAAAAATAAGCATATAGTGGCTTTCTAAAATATGATTTACTGATATATGTATAAATATTTGGAAATAAAAGATGTGTAAAGATATATTTCTCTTGTATTGCTAACCTCAAATGTAACCCTTCGGATAGGCAAATGCACCTCTAGGGGTACACGTACCTCTGGCGTAACTGATGGGGCAGATGGGCAAATTGCCCCGCCTAGCAAGCTAAATTCAGAAACTAGATCCCCACTTAGGTTATATTTCGGTTTTAGCACCTTTGTGGTTTTCAGTAGGTTGTTTTTGTTTTTTGTGTTTTTTTCAGAGTATTTTCCGGTGATTGAGGGTTTTAGTATAGCCACCCACACCCGGATTCACCATCATTTCTAAATTTTTTTTCTGAGTGTTGGCTAATGGGCCCCCTACAGTGGCCAGCGGGCCCCTTTCAGCTACGTTTTCCCCCCCGACTCAAAACTCTAGTTGCGCCACTGCATGGTCCCTTTGCTATACACAAAGAAAACCAAAATCGAGCAACACAAACGAAAGTTCTGACAAAAAAGAATGGGTTTGAACCACAATTTTTAGAGAATTAAAGCCGAGTGTGTAGATAAAACTGTTTTTTTAGATTATATTTTTTTCGCAAAAAATTGCGGGATAAATCTATGTCTCTGCTTTTTAAAACTGAAGACAATTTGCTGGAACGTAAACGTGATAGCAGAAAAAATAATAAATATCACTTGTAAATAAAATTAATATGACGAACCCTTTTCTACGCAGACAGTTGCTCATAACCCTAAGAAACAGCGCCCACACATTTGGGCTGAAACTGATTCACGTTTGACAACTTTATGAGGTTTAGTTTGGAAAGATATTGTCAAAAGTCGACCAAATGGCAAATTGAACAAAACTGCAAATAAAAGAAGCTCAACGTGAACGGGAAAAGCTATTGATAAATGGTTGAGAAAAGCGGGAAAAGTGATACGAAAGAGCGATGAGGCATTTTGCACAGTGAACTGAAATGGCTAAACCTGTTCTTTAAAACGTCCTACAGTGCTCCCGAAAAGCTCAGAAACAACTCTCAATGCAACCACGGCCTTTTACATGCAGTGCAGCTTGTGAATTTCGCAAGCAGGCTTGAGATGCGAAGAACATTGGAACGTCATATTCGAGTAATTTTTGAATCGATGACTTTTCGCGCGACAGTCGCCCCCGCGGTCTGTGCTTTTACCACTGCTTAAGCTGTTTAAAATAATAATGCGACACGCTTCGATCCTCGTACCAGATTAAGGCAGGATTTTGGACGCTTTTCTCTTGATAACAATCCCCGCAGATCAAGCGGAACAGCTTCAGCAAAGTGACACGTGACTTCAAGCTTCGCAAGTTCACCGAAGTGCAACTGATGCCTTCAAGCGTTAGTTAAGATTTTGGATTAAGAGGTGGGTGAGGCCAAAAAAGTAATTACTGGTCAGGTGAGTTCTCGCTAAGTCTACAACGATTGAGCTATTTCGGACATTCAGCGAGCAATCTAATGTTGCGTGATGCGCAAATCCGCAACCGGCCAAATCGCCTCTGCGCGCGCAGCCGTTGCTTTTCCAATAGGGCGTTGTCGCGAGCGATTCGCACGCTTACCTTTCGCAAGCGCGAATCGTCCACGCCGCGATCACCCACAGTGAGATGCTGAAGACGAGAAGCACGGTTCCAGGGCAGATCGTCATCAGTGTCTTCATAACGAACCTGAAAAAAATCGTTGCTGTGCGGGAGCGCTGGCACGAAAAGCACGGAAACTTGCGAGAAAATGGCAAGACTGAAATACTGTCCAACATTTCTTTAGAAACTCGCCACCTGGAATTGTCGGTCTGGTTTGCGCCATTTTGAATGGGTAATCGCAGCTCACCCGACAAAGCCCGTCGTTGGATCAACAAGTAATCAACGAAACTGGTTGCGAAAAGGGTCTGAGAGCAACGACGTTGTCAAGCGAGAATTTCGAACAAAAACTTTTTTAGAGTTTGAGGTTTTTTTACAAACAATTATTTCCTTACAAAAAGTTCCACGTTCGTGAAAATCCTGATCTAAAACACTTCTTGACATCCCTTATCGTTAGATGCATCTTTTGGAACGGTTACTCCAAGAAGACTTATGTATAGATGTATATCGGTCAAGCTTGGTGTTGTGGTCAAAATGCGCGGGCCCGCCGTTCTAGGTTGCTCGAAAGAGTGTTCACGCAGGCCAGAGAATTTCGCTGCCGTCACATCTCAACCGACCTTGTGTTGAAGTTGATCTTGTTGAGCGCGCCGATGCTTCGAGAGGACGCGTCGGTGAAAAGACGACTGTGTAATAGCATGACACGGCCAATTAAGTACAGTCTGAGGAACATTGGTATCGAAAGCAAAATGTCGACGTCGGCAGTCGCCGTGGACGTCACTCCACTGAAAGCCTGAAATACAGCAGTAAAAGAAATGAAAACTTACGCTGTTCCCCACGATAAAACTAGAGTCAATTTCAAACAAAGACCTCCTCTGTACGCGATTGTGTTTGACGAGTTCTAAGAATTCTGTCGTCAAAAACATGGCAAGTATATCTCACCATTGCCAAGGCTTAACGTTTCCAGGGTGGAACGCTTGCAGCCTCAGCATACAAGCGTGAAAGTGTAAATGTTGGTCAGAATAACTTTGAAACACTTTTGGCATATCCTCAATACTATACTTTGAAATTTTCCACAATGAGATTCTTGTTATTTTACAGTAGGAAAACATTCTGAGTGAAGCTGAACTTCGCAAGGCACAATGACCTTATCAGTGACTGTTAACTGCAAAACGTGCTTAATTTTAATGTATTCTCGTAGTTGTGTTATTTTAACCGGGAATTTTATCACGGTCTAGAATTTGGAATTGCATAAGCATCTGATGTCTGCAACGAATCTTGCAGTGCTGAAAAATGACAAAAAATGACTTAGCTTCTTTCTCTGACATTTGCTATCACGAAAGAGATTTCGGTAAGAATCGATTCCAATTCCAGGATTACACGTCAAACAAGTATCAACTTTCTGTGGGAATTGGGAATCGGGTCGGTTGTGGATACCAGGATCGGCAAAACACGAACTTGTTAAAAATAAGGCATGGTTTGTAGCTGTTGTTTGTTTGGCCGATACATGGCACCAGGGTTCGCTAGTATGACGTGACTTCAACCGCCATCAACTGTTATCTACGCTCATCTCCGTCGAATCTGAAATGGCGTGTCGCGCTAGTATTGGCTGATTCCCAGAAATATTGTCTGTGGCTCAAGACACCACGCTTGCAGGAATTCAAGGCACTCCCAGTCGAATTCTTTTGTCGCGGATTCTCGGCCAATCGTTACTGACAAATCAGGTTCGCAGTAACCTGATAAAATATATGTAGCAAAGGAGTGGCTGAGAGTGTGTTTGACTTCAGTTTGAGTTGCTTGTTCTTTTTTAAATGCAATGACCAATAAAAGTTTTCATGAAGTTCTTTAAACCTTCTCTAGGACGTGCAGAGCGTATACAGGGTATACAGTCGAGAATCGTGTGAAACAAAAGGTGATTAAACGCAACTAGATAACAGCTTTTATTGGCTGAAAGTTTTCGATCCACTACACCATCTTGCACGTTTTAGCTGTGACGTTTTCGCTGTAAAAGGACTGCGAGGTTTCAGCCCAAATTCGAATAAACATGTGGTCAACTTGGCCTGCAGTTATACAACTTTTACCATGGGTGTGGGAGGGATTTTTTCCAAGGGGGTCAGTAGACGATTTTTCCAGGTGGTGGCCAAAAGCATCTTTCCAGGGGGGGCAACAGTAATGAAGTTTCATTGTGCCACCTCGAAACTAAGAGAAAACATTTTTTTACTAAAACGTTAACAGCAAAATATCAAATTTAAAAATCCAGAAGGGGGCTTTGACCTGCCATTCACCCCCCTTCCCACTCCCTGACTTCTACGTATCATTGAAATGGCCCATGAATAACATCAGATTTCAGATTGTTCCCTAAGACATTTCAGCACTTACACTGCACCGAAAACACGTACTAGTGCTCAAAAGGTTAGCTTAACCAATCGCTGTTGGTCAAGACTCATTTCTTTGCAAAATTCATAGGACCGTATTTTGTCCGTATAGGACAGTTTTTACCTGTTGACGAAAGTGAGTCAGCGGTGGTGCAAAATATTCGCTAATGACCGCGAATGGAGCTTTAATATCTTTGGCAATGTGGTTTACTGCAATGTCTGCTTGTAAGTGCATTTGTGCTGAACGCATCTTCTAAGATAATGCCTTGAACTGTGGTTGAAATATGTTCCCAAGAGCCGTATTCGGATAAAAAAATAGGTGAACGAAAAGCAGTGATTGTTTTGCATGACCAAAATGCGATTTGATGGTGTATCAACTACGCTGTAGCTGCAACGGTGAGGAAATTTATAAACTTTCGCGAATGGTTTTACCGCACGCCAGTGTTGAATACTCACTAAAATGCAGGAAATGTTGTGAATTATATAACATTGTTGCAAACACGGTATTCCTCGAGCATTACTGTAATTTTAGGTTGGCGCTTTACCGACCAATGCCGGCGAAGGTTACTTCCAGCCATGGAACTAACGTCTTTTGTTTATGCGCGGTGCTAAAGTATTCCGATATCTACCGTACCGAAGATATACCAATGAAAGCTCGACTGCTTCAGTATATACTTCTATACTCCAGACGCAACTTGGGTATGAAAATCGACGACGTATTCGAATCAGCTTACTAGCTTTACTTTCCAGCAGTATTTGCTGCTCAGGGGTATGAAACAAGCAAGATTCGCATCTTAAAACTTGAAAAAATTGCTCTGGCAAATACGACCGAGCCCGTTCTATCGTAAAACAAATTCGGTAGTGTTTGCCGGTTCACGTTTTCAAGCAGCTTCTGTTTGCTGGTAAATGCTGGCTTTTGTATAAGGTCGAATTTACGAGCTTGCTGAAAGTTCACATGGCGAATTAGCCTCTTCAACAATGTCAGATCGATATTTCAGAAAGTAAATGTTATTTTACTGCGTAACGCGATACGTCCAAGCTTGTCCAAAAAGGTCGTCGGTTTTTGGAAAGAAGAGGTTACCGAATTAAGAACGATCGGTTTGAAAATGACTGCAGATAATAGGATATGCAATGGTGGATGTATCACTCACGCGTTGTTACGCAAAGCCGCAAGCCACCAAGTCGGTTCAGAAGCGCGTGTGCGCATGTACGTTTTTGCGAAACCTTGGAGGGTTCCTGTTGGCATGTTAGCGTTTCTACTGCAAGTGCCGTGCAAGGCAAATCATAGAATATTCGCAGAACAGCAGAACCAAGGAACGTGCGTGCTCCTGTGGCAAGAAAAACAAAGCAAAAAAACTACATTGAATAAATATATACAAATCTTTTGAAGGGGAAACGCACAAAGCAAAATGTAAGAAACATTTCAAAGCAATTTTTTCAAAAAAATACAGATTGAAACTTTTGAAAATGAACCCCAAGTTTAAATCCAATCACCAGGGAGAGATATTTTCTAACACAGTGTTTTTCAACCTTTTTTGCATCACGGACCACTTTATGCAATAAAAAAATTTTGGGGAACACCAAACAAAATTTTATAATCACATTATGATG
>JGI24021J15306_10013247_pt1 | contig 10242 bp, 7 predicted proteins | sample Ectturendosymbi1_FD_15306 | JGI IMG/M metagenome (IMG submission 15306) | reverse complement strand
ATTTACAGCAGCTTGTAGTGTACTCATGCAGTTAGATTTTAAAAAAGGCAAGTGTCATCTGCAAATAATACAGTTTGGAAGGCAGAGGCTTGAGGTAGATCGTTTATATAGGGTAAGAATAGCAGAGGGCCAAGAATCGACCCTTGCGGGACACCACATGTTATATTAATGCGTGATGACTATTTCTCCAAATTTCGTAAATTGACACCTATTTGAAAGATAGTTATGGAAAGTCACTAGTCACGCCACAGACTCCATACTTTTGCAATTTGCACAGTAAGATCTCATGATTAACAGTGTCGAAAGCTTTGCTTAGATCGAGGAAAACTGCAACTACATGCTCTTTACTATCTAACGCCTGAACGAATTTTTCATGTAAGTATTTGCATGCTGAGTGGAATGAGCTGGTCGAAAACCTAGCAGAAAGTTTGATAGGATGTTATTTTTTTCTAGAAAGGATGAAAGCCTATCATGCACCAATCTTTCAAAGACTTTTGCAGTTTGCGATAGTATAGATATTGGACGATAATTGTTGCAAAAGGGCTTATCACCAGATTTAAACAACGGAGTGACGCGGGCTATCTTAAGAATATCCGGAAAAAGTCCCAAGTACAAAACACTCATTTATCAAGTACAAAACACTCATTTATAGAGAAAAAAAAAAGTTTAATCCAAGGCAATGATAACCTACAAAAGACCTAAGACAATTGGGCAAATACTAACAAACTACAAACACCTTGCTTCAAGCAAGACGAGAGAGCCTGTCAAAAGTAAGTCAGGACCTTGCGGCCACTGTGCACTTCTCGTGGTTGCTATGGGAAGCACAACAAATCACTGGTGCCTCGTGTTTCACAAATAATGATCAAAACTTAAACCTTTCCGCTGAACCAAAACTCGACATGCGCAGACTATGGTATTCACGTAGCGACTTGTGTGCTATGTCATGAACAGTATGTCGGACAAACCAAGAATAAATTTTCCAAGAGATGGTGAGCGCACCGCAGTGATTGGAACAGACCTAATTGCAGAAATGACAAAAACGAGAAAGTGGCCTTGTCGCGGCTCCATGCTTTGTTTCATGGTAACGCAAATAAACCACCAATACATGAAGCTTACATCGCCACTTCTGTTGAACAACCAAATTTTCACTCTCTGAATATCTGCGAAGATAAATGATAACAACCAGCTTGACGCACAAATTAATATTCACAGCATGATCCTCCCACGCGTGAGAAGTTTTTTTGTTTCCCTTCTGCACTGAACTTTGACGTGTTTTGATTATCGCGGCGGGCGTGATTGAGTTTTGGTTCTCGTCAGTCGCAGCGTTTCAAATGCGCCCGCTGAGGTTTGGTTGCCATCGTTACTAAATGCTAGCTGACCTTACGCATTCTGCAGTTATGCTGATTCATAGACGTGTTGTTTCAAGCTAATTTCGAAGCGCCGTTTGACAGCAGTTGCATTATTTCGAGAACGAAGTATTCTGTTGTGTAAATTTTTGTAGCTTGCGTTGAATTTTAAGTTCATGTAACGTTTGCAGTAAGTTTTGACGTTGCAGTGAATACTTTCAGTTGAGTAAGACGTAATTTCCAGGTTTAATTGTCGCAGTTGGTGTTGTGCTATGTTACGCTACAGTCTTGAGGTTGTTTACTTTTTCTGACCTTGCTTTAGCCTTTCAACGTTTCACCTGTTAGCATTGCTTGCAGGTGTAAGGACTGATGATGCGTAGTTTTACGTGAAATCGATTTCCTATTAAAATTGTGATTGATTCCTTGCTTAAGTCACCTGTGGAGTGAAGTTACTTGTTAACTGTTCTGGTGTCGTGTCATGCAATGATGAGCTCATGTCTGCTCCTTTGCCTGCAAAGGCTAGTTGCGATACTTGCTAGCGGATGGTTCTGCTGTTGTTCTTTATTGCGTAACAATAACATGGCAACAAGTCTTCAAAGGTTCACTTCAAGTTACGGTGGTAGGTGTTTTGCCGCATGTGACTGTTGATCGCAGACATCTTGACGCAGGAAATGCAACGAAACGGTGACTGCTGATAGCGGTAAGCCACTTAGTTTTATACTGTGTGAAAAGAAGCATGAGTGAATCTGCGGCAATTGAGAGTCCTGCGCGTGTTGAAATTTTTGCCCGCTCCCGCCCTACACCCACAAGAAATTGAAAAACCTTGCCCGCTCCCGCACCGCAGGCCCTGCCAACCGGCAAACGCCCGCATTGTTTCCGTCCCAAATCTGCACCTCGCGCAGTGGCGTAACTATAGGTTTGAGCCAAGGGGTACAAAACATAGCTGAAGGGGGACCACTAGCCAACACTCAAAGAAAGTTAAGAAAAGATAGTGAATCCGAATATCATGGATGCCTATACCAGCTAAAAAAAGAAAACACCCAAAAAACGCAAAAAACACCTGAAATCAAAAGAATGCTAAATACCAAAATGTCAGCTAAAGGGGGCCCAGTTTTGCATTTAGCTTGCCAGGGGGGCAACTTGCTCACCCATCAGTTATGCCACTGCTGCCCCGAAAAAACCTTAAAAACTCATGCAACGTGTTTCACTGCTAGTGGCAATTTATTCTGTGGTTCATTTCAAAACCAATGGAAGTTTTTTAAAAAAACTAAAAACTAAGAAAGTGAAACATTTTTGTTCATGTCGCTTTCACGTGCATTGAGTCAACATTCAGTAACCCGCACAAATAATTTTTTATCCCGCCTCTGCCCCGCACCAAGTTCAACCCACGCGGGTTGACCCGCCCCGCGCAGGACTCTAGTGGCAATACTTCCACAAGTTTGAAAAACCCGTTTTTAGTGTGAGTGTGACCAATGTGCCTGAGTGAATAGCTTAATCCAGCGATTGGCAAACTTTCCTTATGATGGCCCAAACCACCTTGTCAGTCGTAATTAAACGGCTTTCTTATTGTTTAAGGCCTAATTTCAAACCTATGTGGAATAACAAAAAATGCTTTGTCAACGTCAAACGATCAATGTTCCATTTCCATATTTGTTATGGTAGCTATGTTTTAGCCCACGAAACCAGCACAAGACATTAACTCCTACATAGGCTACTTGCGCCCCATAAAAGAAGCTGATTTAACGGCGCACAATTTGGCCGAAGCCCACAATGTACTGACCACTAGCTTAATCAAGCTACGCATATGCAGGCTTCTTTTCACATATTGTTAAACTGCGTGGCTTGTTAGAATATGTCTACGCAAGCCTGCAGGAAAAGTCTCAATCTCTAAGGCAGCGTGGTCCAACTACAGGCTCGCGAGCTTTCTCAGTATTAATTTAATGTTGTGCGCAGGGCCGGCCTTTAGCCGATTAGACCGATTGCTTGCAATCGGGCCCCGCGCTACTAACTTCGCAAACTTACACTTTCAATCGAAGCTGCTTGTGTAGTGCCGACGCGGGTCCACAGTATTCTAAAAGCGTGGAGCCGATTGCTAACGAAAGTGAACTGCGTGTTTTTTTAACGCCTTCAATCATCATAATTCGTTCTTTAATCGTAACAATGGTCATTGTTTTTCGGCAATGTATACTCTACTTTGGCAGTCAAAAGAAAGCTGAAGTTGGCAAAAAGGCCGAAACAGAAAAAAGTGCGTTGTAGCCTACACGTATTTTCACAGAACTACCTCAGAATATGCACAAAAAGCTCTAGAAGAGCACAGTAAAGATGGCAACAATGTAGGCATCCAGCCTGTGCCAGGCATGGGCGTCGGAAGGATTTTTTTCAGGGTGGGCACTAGGGGATTTTTCCAAAATTTTTCTAGGGGTCCAAACGTGAAATTTGATTTTTCCTACTCAAAACTAAGAAAACACCCTTTTTTGCTGAAATTTTCAAAATCCAGAGGAAGGCCTTCCCCCCCTTCCGACGTCCATGTTGGCAGGTAGTCAAAGTAGAAGTTTTTCAATGCGCAATTGTTCAGTCTGGCAAAGAAGGAAGTTGGTGAAGCTGATGAGACTTGCGAGGTCGAAAATTCAAAATTCGTCGGAAACATTTGATCAACAAACAATTCCTGCTACGTGGCCAGGCGTCATGAGTCGGAATATTAGGGACTATTCTGCTCAAAGAGAACCATCCACAATTACAACAGACGTTTTCCCCAGAAATGAGAGTCATGGACACGGTTTTCTAATTTCCACTGTATAAGAGTATTGTGCAATGGTGAAGCGGTAGATTGACCATGGCTAATATACTCGTAATCGAAAATAGAATCTGTTGTCTATTGCAAACTTTTTAGCTCTGGATGTGTAGTCATGGATTCATTGGGTGTTACGGCGCTGTCCGTTGAAATCTCCGCTGGAGAGGTGAAATTAGGAGGCATGCCTTCGACCTCCCTGGCTTGGCGTGGGCCTAGCTCTTTCACATCAACAATTTCACTATGGCTTGATACCCCATCAAAAATTTCTGCACACGCCGCTGAGTAGGGCCCTGCAAAACTGCTTCCAATCGGGCCACGCACTTGCTAAGGCCGGCCCTGGTTGTGTGTATGTTGCAGTAGAGAATTTAATTAGAACAGGCATATAATTTTTTCATAATTGCAGAGAGCTTTAAGAAATTAGTCAGCAAAATACATTTCCCAAAACTGAAAGATTTCTACAGTCGATGTTTGGAAGCACATATGTGTGACATGTATGGGAATAGGCTACATTTTCTATTATGAAGCAAGTCAACTCTGAAAACAAATCGAATAACAGACGAAACACTGGACAAGTCAACAGTCACCGCTACTACTTACATTGGTATTGATACAGGAACGATGTCAGAGAAGCCTCGGCCACAGGCATCTCACTGATAGAGATTTTGTAATAAATGGCTATTTGGTAGCCTGTTGTCTAATAATATCAATGACGCACTCTTATCTTCCTTTTATCAGTCATTTTAAAACCATTGTTTTATACATGGTTTTGTTGGAAGTGATCCGCAAATTGTCACATTTTTGCAAAGCGGCCCCGATGTCAAAAGTACTTGCACCACGGTGCTCTAAGGTTTGGTTCTGAATTCTGAGTGATTAATGAGTGCAAAGTTGTATTTGCTGTGGCATGTCTTCATAATTCATCTGCTCAATTTTTAAAGCACGCGTGGTGTTTCAACGTAAAATGCCCGTAATATTCCTGGCTACTGCTGCCAACAAACGCATTTTTACGTTTGTTACCGTAACATAGGGCATCTTCTTTGTGGTGTAGAAAGGGTAAAGCGTTTTGTGAAAGTAGATTTGCATTGCATCGTCAGAGACTTGCAAAGTATAAGCAAAGTATCGGCGTTGCCCCCGTGGAAAATTTTCTGCGGACAGCCATGCTGGGAAGTCCTTCGATCAAAACTTTGTTCTTGACTGGTCAACAGACAAAGGAAAAGCGGCACGCGTTGACATGGATAAAAAACAATGAAAGGCATAACATTGGTTTAATCCACAACTTCTAATCACTGATCAGTCTAAGACGGTGGTTCTCAAAGTGGTCGACATCGACCCCCATGGGTCTATTGGACCATCCAAAGGGCCGATAAATAGTCACGGGGTCGAATGGGGTCACTGAATGGCCAGGGGTCCAGGTCATAGTTCTAAGCATATTTTCGGATTGTGTATTATTTTACGGGCTAGGCCACAGGGTCTACAGAACATTGTATAGTTCAAGTGGGGGTCAACGTGCAGAAAAGTTTGCGAACCACTGGTCTAAGAAGAAATGGAGTTTCCCACTTGCTAAAATACTTGTTTCCAACCACTTGTAGTAATTGCCTCGATCCATTTACATGCTGACTGTTGAGACTACGCCTTCTCAAAAATGACTTTGAGTGTGCCAGTACCAACAGTGTTTAAGCTAATTTTACGAATTTTGTAGATCTGCAGATTTGAAAGCGTAGAATTGTTTAGCCTACATGTTATGGACGATAACGAAACTGTCAGGCATCGCAAAAAGTATCCGAAACCCAATCCGGAAATTTTGTTGGACGAGCATGAACGAGATGATCGGAACAGGAAATCTGAAGGAGGATTCAACTGTCTCAAGCCCATGTTTATCGTACTGGCATTGTTTTCTTGCGCAGTAGCGTATGGTTACTTCAACTCACCGGTCAATGCTATCGACGTAACAGGTATTCCTGACATTCCACTCACTGGCCTGTATGAGCCGAACGGAATGCTGAGCAGAGGAAAGCAGTAAGTGTAAAGCAAAAAGAGGGTGCAATTTTCTGTTTGTTTTTTTTTTGTAAGTTGCTAAAAAGTTCTGGAAATGGAAACGTTTGGTGTCACGTATGACTTTATATCAACACAGAGCTGAAAACTACATTCAATCAAATTTTGCTGACAGAGAAAGCAATTATTTTTTGAAAAAAAAACAATATGACCCAATTCAATCACTAGTTGCTACATTAATTCTTATATTTCAGCTTGGATTAAAAAAACAATTCCGAACCAGCAGCTTTTTAAAACAAAATGGTATTGGAACTTTCTATTTAGTCTCTATCGAAAACTATACTGTACGAGTAAGAATGAAAATGAAAATACTGTTACACTGAAAAGAGGCAACTGAAATCAAGATCCAGCACCATTCAAACGAAATTTATCTCATCAAAAGTTATCTTTTGGAAAAGCTTCACACATGTCGGAATGGAAAAACTCGGCAATCTTTTAAATTACATTGATTGTCCTTTAATTTGGAACGCAAGTTTCAGGTAACTTTCGACCTGTGTTAAGTTTTCACGTATGAAGGTTAAACAATATCTCTCCCCCGCAGAGCTGAAAACCAACAAAAGCACCGGCGCACAGGGTACTAAGACACGTAATCGAAGGACAGTTAGTCGAACCGGTTCTTTATCGAAGGACAGTTAATATACAGTAGAACCGATTGAGCTGATTTAACCGTCGCAAGACTATTACAGCGTGGTCTCCATGCTGGATTCTACAGCTGCAATCGTAACGTTCTATTTAATTTGTTCCAAGTGCAAAATAAATCCGTTTTTATTTTATTTTATTTTTCTTTACTGCCGACGGGAGCTAGCAAGAGTCAGAACACTCATAGCCAGAGGACCGAACAGCACTGAAGTGAGCAGTCATCAGTATATTGTAATGTAGTTTAGAAATGGAATTCATGTTAAGTGATAAAGGCAATCGCAGGTGGCTTTGAAAGGTTTCATGTATGTCGATGACAAAAACAATCTGGCGTAACTTACTGAAGATGTGATGACTACTTCAAATGTATAAGCCGTGTACCCAAAACCGAGGATGGCAGTCTCATGAGAGCGCCATCTAAACACAGTCATTTCACAAGCAGCTACCTTCGAGCAATTGCACGCAACTTCTAACTTTAAATAATTTCTAACCGTGTATTGTAAATAATTAATGAATGTGATTGAAATGTGCAATTAAAATGCCTTGCGTATTCCACTGATAAAATTCGTTCCACTCATAAAAATCGTTCCGTTGTATGTGTGCATTTAAACCTCCCGTACTTGCTTTGATAAAATTTGGTAAATAATCTGTTCGATAAAACCAATACTGTCGTTCGGTACATTGTCGAGTCACGGGCGCACAGACCACTATAAATCCTGTTAATTCTGTTGTACACTAATTATTGCGGTACGTCTGGTGAAAACAGAAGCTGTTAGCTACTGTACAAGGATTAAACAGCATCACACACAGCGATAGCCAAACAAAAAGTTTACAGAAGAACTTATGCTGTCTTACAATTTTTACTTTTTCATTTCGTATAGCAAACATTTCGCGTAAAAATTGAGCAATCCGAAAAATTGTTCAGTTGGGTTAAGATAGCACCCACTACTATAAAAAAAAGTGAGACTTACTGTAGCTGTAGCAACTGGGTTATTGTGGCCATAGTAGTGCTGTTATGTACATGCTGGAACACAGCCATGCAAAAAATTAAGTTCCCCAAAACTGGAATGTAAACACAAGAAATAAATTGCTTTATCGACGCGTGTCCTATTCTATCTTGTAACTTACTTTTTTCAACCTGTTTCTGAAATTTTTTTACCGCGATACAATCGCCGTTCATATGCAAATAGAATGCAGGGGCGGTGTAAATACGTGGATAAATCCGTTTTATTTGCACGGAATTCTATCATTGAGTCGTTAATGTGTTCACTTTAGGTGATTTTACCGATATCTCACTACCTAGATGACGTCAGGCTAGAAGCATAGTCGTCGGTAAAATCGAATCCGGAATAGCGTAAGTTTAGTGTATGTTAACTGGGCCACAAAAGGAAAGAAATATCAAGTTTTAGGGGGTATTCTCACCATTTTTTGCAAACATCCAATGGCCGTGCGAGTTTGAACGTTGATCCATGGTTTAGTAAAGTTTTAGACAAAAACGAGAGCAACAGTTGCAGTCAACTCTGTCTAAGGTCCGTTCAACTGCACTTCTGCAACTTAAACAGTAACTATATCTTCTGCAATATATTGATGTTTTCAGCATACCAAACCTGGTCGGAGCTGAATGCATTCAGGAAGACGACGAGGGAAACTTATACGCTGGTTTGCTTGACGGAAGGATAGTCAAAATTGCAAAATCTGAAGATGATCGCATTGGCGAAGGCGATGTTCAAACCTTCATCAAAGGCGTGTTTCCCAATGCATCGACAACGACTGAAGGGGCTCAGCATGGGAGACCCCTCGGTTAGTTTCCTTTGTTTGGTAAAAGCAATATTGCGCTTAGACAGAGTGGAATTGCAATTCATCAAACGTGCCGAGCGCTGAAACCCTTTTTGAAAACTCCACACAAGGCTCATTTTACCCACACACCAGGACCTCCCAACTGTTTTGCGCGAGGGCCACATAAGTTATTACACAACGGACCAAGGGCCACACATTTGACGTGATGTGATTGTTTTGGGGTATGCTACATTCTACGAAATCAACAAATTTTTCGTAAATATAGTATTTTTTATTACTGACGAAATGTCTTCGCCGGCTGAATGACATAGCGTCGCGGGTCGGATTTGGTCCGCTGCTCGTAGTTTGGAGACCCCTATCACCGCGAGGGTTATTTTCGTGCGAAAAGAGCAAACACGCGTTTTTGCTAAGTTTCCTAGATTAAAAATAACTTCGAGCATTTTAGACTATTGGTGTCCGACATTGACATGCTTTCTCTTTCAGAAGAATCAATGAAACAAATCTGATTCGTGTGTGCAATTGTTCAGTGTATTCCCCCGTGCGACCAGAGGGTACTTGCTGTCGGTTCTTGTGCAAGACATCAAGACCCGTAATGAATTTTCTGACTTCAGAATGATTTGGTTCTTTGTCCTAACTCTTGCAGTTTATACAACACGGAAAAACCCTACAATAAGGAAAACATGCAAGATCTCGAAAGAAACGTTGTGAAAAAAATGAGGTCGAGCACTACTAACCTGTACTACGTAATGTCATAACGCAACAAGTTTTTGTATGGGTTGACTTGGGGAGTATATACCCAAGGTGTCTTCTGTTCGCGCATACTTTTGGGTATTGCCCATTTTAAATAACGACCACACATACGCAACACTTAAAACAAGGGTTTTTAACGGAACCAACTAACTGCACTGCAGTAGTCCAGAATATTGATCGAAAACAGTCCAACTGTAATCTAACCATGTGTGTTTTGTACACAATACCTCTATTTAACGTTGCACATCGCGTGTAGGTTTTCGCATAAGGAAAAAAGTGATGTATGTGATCGATGCGTTTTACGGGTTTTACACCGTGGACCTGAGTACGAAGGCAGTCAAGTTTCTTGTGACACCGGATGATACAAAACCACCGATGCGATTTCCGAATGATATTGATATTTCAAACGATGGATCGGTTGCATACTTCACCGATACTTCTACTCGCTTCGACCTCAATCAAATTGCTTATCAATTTTCTGAAGGTAAGTTTGCAAAGTGGGCATGATAGTACTATTTGTGTGTTTATTATTTGGTCGGAAATATTGCCGTTGCACTTTGTTCGACAGTACCGGTTTTAAGGATTTTTGAGTTGAATTTAGCCGGTACAGCGCTTCTCACTTGTAGAATTTTCATGAAGTCTTATTGATACTGAGTTTTCCATTGCATAATTCAGTTTTTGATGCTAAAAAGCCTCGTAACCAACTGGTACTATAGCTATTGTCATATTGACATCACAAGACTTACACGTATTGGTCTTGGCAGGCGAGTGCTGGCAAGTAGAGATGGCACGGGCCGCTAACAGTCCAGTCTTCGGGCCGTCCGCTACGGTTTTGAAACAGTCCGCTAGCAATTTTTTTAGCGATGACGTCAC
>JGI24021J15306_10013243_pt1 | contig 10244 bp, 6 predicted proteins | sample Ectturendosymbi1_FD_15306 | JGI IMG/M metagenome (IMG submission 15306) | reverse complement strand
GAGATATGTGCAAGTTTGAATCATCGCAAAAAGACGAAAGCAGATGGCAGTCGACTGATTCCTCGAAAGCATACAGAAACACTAGTGCTTTTAAGTATTCAATAACAGTTCTCATGTTTTGTGGGCGGGCACATTCTTATTTTCACTGCTATGATATTGTAAGGTTATTCCCTTTGAACAGTTACACAAGCGTTTATGATAGGCCTACAAAATAGCTGAGGTTATGTCTACAACATGCAGGGGATCCAAAATTTATTTTTTCGCAGTTCTAACAATTTTAGCCTATTATGTAGTATTGTTGTCAGTTGAATGATCTAGGTTATGCATACAGCAAATCAACTATGTTAGATGTCTTTAGAGAAGGTCTGTTTGAATATAGATGTTATTTAGCTTTGATCAACACTACTACATAGAAGTTACTCAATATTTAATGTTTGACCATTACCTTTGTTGCATTAATTAAGATTATACAGGAACAGCAACATGGCTGAATTGCGGTGCAGCGTTTTGGCCAAAAGAGAAACAATTCCTGCATGTGGTGGATGGTGTTTGCGCAGTGTTCAAAAACACGTTGAACTTCACTACATTTATCAAAGTTTATCAAGAGAAATCGCGCGTAGAGGAAAGTTATTTTCATAGAATGTTATAGCAATTTTGACATGACCTAGAATTNAATTATTTGTAAAAAATATATTTTTTTAACTTTTCAGATTCTATATCGCGCATGAGCACTAAAAATCAAAGCCAACTGATGATTTTTGCGTTAAGTAACGAAACAATGAAGGCTTGTTGGCAGTTGGGATCACTGTCTAAATCTTACAAACACTGTCAATTTTTGGAATTTTTTACAACTTTGTATGCTGATGTAAAGAAATATTTTATGTATATGTGTGGGTGACTGAGCGTTAGCCGTTAATTACACAGTAATTGTTTTTAGTCTCGTGGCATAGCTAGTGGATTAGGAATATTTGTTTCTTAGGCTATTTCATAGCTAACCAACACACTGTTAAGTCAGTCATACTTCAGACAGTATGCTACAAACCATTTTCAGATTTTGGACACAGGATTTAGCTGCTAGATGCTAAACCAATCTGAAGGAAAAGGGACAGACTTGCTAGGCGCAAAACCAATCTGAAGGAAAAGAGACAGACTAAGTAAAACTCTTTTGTTGTTTGAAAACTGCTTTTATGCTCTTTTCTGGAAATCTATCAAATGGTATTTCAGTGCGGTCGTAAACATTCATGCATCGCAAATCGACTATTATGAAAAGCAGGAGTTGGATGTCAGCCTTCTCCAGCCCTTGTTCAAGTCTCTACACCTTATTAATGTTAATTCGAAAGTTTCAAGTGCAAAATTGTACTATGTTTTGAAGTTCAGCAAGTATTTGTTAGCGTCAAATTAAGCAGTAGAAGGGTGGCAATATCCTGGTTTTAGAGTTTTGGTTGCAATTGGGACAGCTTCTGCAGCCAGTAGTGCTGGAAGTGAGAGAGGCTTCTTTTTGATGAATATCATTAAAACCAAACAGACGTATGTTAATTTACAGCTCGACGCTTCATACATCTACAGTCGACTAAATACATGAAATTCTATTTTTGTTTAAGAAGAGATAAAATGTGGAAACTGGATAAATTGATGCACTGTAGCAGCAAAAAACAGCCAGTTGAAAATCTGACAAGCTTATGGAGCTTAATAATGAAAATAACGGCCAAAGAAAACGATATGAACGACATGCAGCCTTCTTATAAACACTGGGTTTCTTCAAAGAACCGTTGCGCATTGGACTTCTAATGCATGTCAGCCACAAACGAAGATTTTGACTCAGAAGAACATTANANTTCANTGTTGTTTATTACATTTAATTTATGATGTTTTAGTTTAAGATGAGTCTGTATATCTCTAGTGCTGTGTTGATTCTGTTATTGCCATAGTGATTTGTGCCAAATCTTTTTTGTTTGAAATTAACTTTCATTAATCGTTTCAGTGCAGGGCATTTCAGCCAATCATAGGCCCACGGTGCAGTTGGTGGACTTGGTTAGGGAAGAGTGGAATGACCCCTTAACCGTCATTATTGTCAGATCTATTCTGACCCGGAACGGTACAGCACCTGACAGGGTTCCAAATTTGGGTTAAATAATTTGTCAATATTTCTGAGGGGTAAGCTACGTGACTTTTCGGTCTGGAAACATTTTGGTCATGACATTTCTGTAGGCTACATAAACAACCAATGACATTTGTTTATTCAAAATAAATGCCTATATGGGCAGCCGAAATGTCATGCCAGCTGGTGTTATACAAACTTCCTTTGATGATGCAGCAAAGTGACAAAACAGTCTGACAGGTGAAATTTAATGTTAGTCGGTTTTATACCAAATTGATTTAAGTGTGTTTGCAGCAAACTTAACATGAAAATCATTTGTTGATGCTGATTAACTGTTGGATCTTGTATCACACGTTTGCATTTTTTGAAAATAAAACTTCTTGTTGATTCAAGTACGTTTGCAATAAGACGTTAGCATGTAAGATTTAATAGTCTGACCAAAATGTCTCGAGACTGAAAAGTCCCATGACCGAAACAGCTCAGACTGAATCGGCCTAGCCAAAAATTATTGTTTCGAGAGTTGCTATGTTTTGGCAAAGTTTAAGTAAAGAAATTGCACAGTATCATTAGATCATCAGCCCGATTCAATTCTATTGTTGGTTCAGTGCAGTGATCTTCCACCTGGCGGTCGTGAACCATTTTCGGAAAGGCCACCAGTAGATATTTTATGTACAGAGATGTATTACATTTGCTTTATTCAAGTTTTAGATGGGGTTGTTGGGTTAGAGTAGGTTGCTGTAATGGGTCGCGGTANAAAAAGTTGAAAACAACTGGTTTAGTGTGACAGTAAGCAATGCACAACAAAACAAGAACATTCATTCAGGACCGTATGNGGGCAACCACTGTCTGAGAGAAAAGGTTCACATTTGGCTAGGAAGTTTGCATGCAGCTGATTTTATTTATTGGCTTTGTGATGACTGTGTTTTNGTTTGCNTACCAGAAAATGTTGCGTGTGTACATGTTGGAAAAAGTGAAGACCATTTTTTATTTTTCTTAGTCAGTCATCATGGTTGATGAAAAGTTTTTCGGTAAAAATAGATGCATTTTAGGAATATGTTTTTTTATATAAAAGTTTCTTTTGATCTTGACGGCACTTTTTGGACACCAGCCGACTTGTAAAAATCTTAGAGGGAACACTGGCAGCAACAGATCGGCTGGAGCTATTGTGCCGGCAGTTGCAGATTTTCATGGCTTGACGCAATACAAACAAAAAGGTCACTTTGTCAGGAAACCGCTGTCCTGCTCGTGGTGTAACGGTTAGGTGTTACAAATGCTATGCCAATGGTTTTCGGTTCGACTCTCACCTTGCTGACTTTCGTTTTGTTTTTCTTTGCTTTTCTTCAAGCTCCGCTTATGTGTTACATTTAGGGGTTAGTGTTGTTAGGATTAGACTTAGAATTTGGGTTAGGTTAGCGTTAGGTTAGTGTTAGCTTAGCATTAGGTTAGCTTAACGTTAGGTTAGGGATAGGTTGGGTTAGGTTAGGGCCAGGTTAGGGTTAGGTTAGGGATACNGTTAGGGTTTAGGCTAGGGTTAGGTTGTANGTTTATCTTTTAGTTACATTTACTTTCTACCAAGCCTTTTGCTCCTGCCATCTTGGCGGCAAAATAGACACTGCCTTAACAAAAAATAGTAAGGTTGTTTATTTTCCTAAGCCTAGCAGTGCTGGAAGTTCAGTTGGGAAAGGGTAAGAGTTTCAAATGAAAAAGGGATTGATGTGAACATTTGTTGCACTGCTTTAAGAAATGATTTAATTGGGCAAAAAATTATTGTGATGGTTCTGTCATAGTTAAATTAACGTACAATAGCTGTTGGCATTGCGTGGAGTCTAGCAAGTGCACAAATGCAGGTTAGTTGTAGGCTATCATTTTATTTAAGCATCTCCATTAGAGGGCATATGAGAATTGTGCACAAGTATAACTTGTGCTACCATATAGAAAGGCAGTGGCTATAGATACACCTGTGGATCTTGAAATTTGCAAACTTATGAATACACCACTTGTGACAACAGTTATGCATGACGAGAGTGCAGGCTTGGTAGAAACAAACTAAATGTAAAAGAATAACCTTAACCCTAACCATAGCCCTAACCTATAACCTAATGCTAACCTAACCAATTGCTATTTTATCCTTAACCTAATACTAACGTAACACCTAAGCCTAAAATAAAGTAAAGAAAAAAACAAAACAAAATGAAAGTCGGCAAGGTGAGAGTCGAACCTAAAACCATTAGCATAGTAGCCGTAACGCTTAACCACTACACCATGAGATCCACACCGTTAGAATGACAAACTGACCCTTTTATCAGGATAGGCATATCCGTAGTCACTTCCATACAGAAAAAGAATTCTGCACTTGTCAAGGTCTCTCATAAACTGATTGTGGTAGGCAGTTGATTGTAGTTATGGCATCCAAGACAANGTATGTTGACAGTGTCTATTTTGCCTCATGAGGCAACAGCACTGCTGGAGTTCTTTTACCTTTAGACAAACACCTTNGTTTGAAATTGTCACATGACAAGTTGCTGGAGGTGGACATCACTTTGTTTGACTTGAAATCTTCGTATTGCAGCAAGGGTGCTCCTCAAAAGGGTAAATCTGAGCTTTGTCCTTGGGCAGTGTCTATTTTGCCGCCAAGATGCCAGCAGCAAAAAGCTTGGTGAAAACAAAGTAAGCACAAAAGATAAACCCTCAAGGTAACCCTCTCCTTAACTTTAACACCTAACACTAATCCCTAACCCTAAATGTAACCCCTAATCTAAAATCCAACCCAATCACTAACCTAATGCTAACCCTTAACCCTTAACAACCGCGATTGGCCGGCACTTTTTTTGCCAAAGATCACCAGCTGCTAGAGAGCTGTTATGCTAACCCCTAATGCTAGCCCTAGTGCTAAACCCTAAGCTTAACGTTAACCTGGAAGCCAACGCTAACCCTAACCCCTATCCTTAACTGTAATGCAAATGCTAACCGAAGCCTAAACCTTATCACCTAAGGGAAAAATTTGGAAAGTTATGAAAAAGTAAAAAAAGAAAGGGAAGTCGCCAAGGTGGGAGTTGAACCGAAAAGCAATGACATACTAGACTTGAAGCATAACCACTATGCTACAAGCAGCATGCCGGTTACATGACAAACTGACCTTTTTATTAGAATTGTATCATGCCATAAGACCGAATGTTCGATTGGCGGCATGATAACTCCAGCCGATCTGTTGCCGCCAGAATATTGGTAGTAAAATAGACACCACCTTGTCTTTAAGCTTATGTATGTCATGACAGATACATATGGCTCCCTGCATTTTTTAGCTATTTTTTCTGCCAATCTTTTGTTGACTCTGTTGCATTCTGGTGCCATTTTTCCACTTGTTGCAAGGGGATTAAATGAAGACTTCTCAATGTCAATCGCTCTTCATTTGTAATTATCTTTCGCGTACATTGCCATTGATGCATTGCCCCTTGTGTCACACCCTCCTGTGACAGTATGTGGTCCCCATTTTCAAGATTCAGCATGGTGGGTGTGTTGTAGCTGTTGTGTAGGTATGTGTACATGGGGGGACATAGTCCTTTGATGTTTTCTAGACTGACTTTTCTGTTGAGTTTGTTAAATGCATTGTCTGCATCTACCAGCAGCAGGCATTCACTGTTTTCCTCTTCATAACATTTTCTTACAACATGGGATGCTGCTTATATGGCTGATTCCAAGCCTACACATGTCTACAGTGTTCCCACTGCATGGATGATGTCTTCCTTTAGCAGTCCTGTGATTGTTTTGCCAATGATTCGTCATAGGCAATCACCAATACCTACTTGCCTACAGTAATTCCATTGTCTTTTTTCTTGAGTGGAACAAGTCTGCATGCAAAGAGAGTTGATACGTAATCATGTGGAATGGTGTCTGTCACGAGACGCCTTGCCAGATTGGCAATTTTGTCAGCTAGCTTTTGTGAATGGGTGCTATATGATTTAGAACAAATCATTTCTCTCCAAGTTTCCATGCCAATCTGTGTTGGTCTCCCAGACCACAATGGGTTTTTTGCGTTGGATGCAATTTCATCTTGAGTTATGTTTTCTGAGATAACCCTCTCTGTTTTGGTTTTGGGCTTATCAATTATGGCAGGTTGTTTTCATTATGCTGCTTTTGGGTGCTTTTTTTCAGTTTCTTTTTGATGTCTGTAGTGATGTCGTGTTTTCCATTGATATCATTGGCATTATCTGCAAATGTTAAGGGCCTTTTTAACTTGTCCCTGTAGCATTAGTCTACAGACGGCTTTCTGGTCTGATTGTTTTTTGGTTTTGAATGATTTTTTAAGGCTTGTTTAAATAGCTTCACTCTCAGATCAGTTCTTCTAGCTTTCTGTGTTTCCACCATTCCATTCTTTTGTCGAAATATTTGATGTGTTCTCTGTTTTTTTGATTTGAGTAATGGCTTCTGGATTAGCAGTGGAAGAAATAAGCATGTGGCTCGCTACTGGCTCCCATCTTTTATTGCCGTTAGAGTCCTACCAGATGAGACACTTCTGCAATTAGTGTTTTTCCAGCTGTTCCTCTTGGGATTTGGATATTTTTTTTTCCATTTTACAATTTTTTGATATGTTGAATTGAGACTTTTTCTGATATCCTTTGTCTTTAATTTTGCCCCATGCTATAGGCATTTCCTTTTGGGAAATGGGACCATTTCAATTTGTTATCCCTAGAATTGTCTTGGCAATACATGATGTATTGATCCTGTGGCATTCCGACAATGATGCAGTGGTACCATTTCATGCACCGTCCATCACACCCTAGGCCCTCATCAAAGTCGGTGACAATTTCCTTGCAAACTCCACATTCACTCATCCCAGATGTCCTCGTGGCCTTTNAGAATTTTAGGAAGGCTTTCTTCAGTCTACACTATACATTTGAGCCTATTANTTTCCTGAAACTTATTCAAATAGAATTCGGTGAAATTTTGTTCAGGTGACAACAATATATGGTTAATGGAATAATGGTTTATTATTTCATATGACTCAGCCAACAAGCAGAATCACTGCAAGAAGCCATTGCACTAAGCAAAACCAACCTTTAGTGAACATCAGAGCAAATGAAAATGCAATGGCACAATAGCTGATCAGTGTAAAGAAAGAGGGGTGCTGTGTCATATTGGATTGGTGAGGGACCACGGTGGCCATCTAGTCAACCAACCCTGTTTATCAGTTTTTGAGAAATGCTTCAAACAAATACAGAATGTGGTGAAGAAAATGTACAGGTGGAAGTGCTTGCCTATGTACACAGGTGAGTGGGTCAAATTTATTTGAAGGATTTTGGTGTGGTTAGGAATATGTTTAAACAAAATATGAAAATTAAAAAAGTGACAAACTAATGAGGTACAAAAGAAAAGCAAAGCAAAAAAATATGATTCTATTTCTTGGTTTCAAGTTTGGCAGTGTCTTTTTTTCCTTGTGAGAGAAAAATTATGCAGGGGCTATTTTGCCTTTTGTTGAATACAGTTGGGTAAATTGATCAAATGACAATACGACACACAATGAGATAACGGGTTAGGGCTGGAGTTTAACCTGTTAATCAATAAACANGCAATGCTGACAAGAAGCCACTAACTGCTTGCCAGCACTGAAACCTTGACATAACTTGTCTATATTGGGAAATGGCAAAATAGCTCTGACAGTTATTTTGTCTCCAGAGGCAAAATCGACATTGCCTTCAAGTTTTTGGAGTGCAAACAGGAGTCTGAGTGTAAATTTCCAAAGAGTTCCGGAGCAAGAGCAAAAAAGTGACTCTGATCACCTCTGACCCAGATCCGGAAGCATTTTTCAATTTTGGCAGCAGCAGGAGTGTGCGTGGTCATTTCTTAAGTAAAAATATGCGAAAATTTTGATTGTGTGATTTGGTGGTATGATTGCATCTCTGACCTCATTTCGTCCTATTTTGGTGTCAGTGTAAAGCCAGCCAAACTACAGAGATTCCTGAAAACCATAAGTTATTTCAAGACTTACAAGGGCTACTGTCCACAACTTTACCAAGAAGAAAAGCAAGTATGAAAGTAAATGAATGAACTGTCAAATTCTAGAACACTAGCACTTCGCAAAACAAAAGGGGCAGGCAGTAATACTGGTAAGCACCAAGGAGCCTAACCAGGTATGCTCCATGGGTAGACATGTGTGAGATGAGGCTCGCAAGCAACCAGCCAAACAGCTATCAACAATCCCTTTGAATATTGCCAAAGATCCAGTAGCACTGGCACAGCCACGGTTTTCAAAGCATCGTTTTGACTCCAAACAATTTTTCTGATTGTCTTTTCCACCTGCCTTCATGATTTTCTTGGTCGTCATATTCATAGGTATAGGAGCAGGCAAACTTTTAGGAGTGCAAAAAAATTTTACCTGAATTCCCCAAACATGCCCAAAAAGTTTCGCCTTTTTTATGCACCAAACATTCCATGAAGAAGTTTTATGAAGACCAAAAAAAGAAATCAAGACCAAAAAACATCTTCAATTGTGAAAAAAAGTCAAATTCAGACATTTTCATTTGAAGGTGTCAAAATATCTGTGCCTGAATTTTCAGAGATTTTCAACAAATCAAAACTTTTAGGAGTGCGCTTGCACCAGCTCCTACACCACTGGTTATCTTCCTCATCCATTTACTTTGAAGTCTGATGACCTCTCAGCACATCATCATCTGTTCTCAGAACATGCTCATACTAACATCATCCCATTTGCTCTTGCCAACTTATGCACTGTATCCCATAAATCCAACATACCCATCAGTCCCTTAATGTTCTTCCTGTCCATCAGTTTGACTACACACATCACTCTCACTGTACTTTTCTTATCTCTTTTCAAAACTGCCATTTCATTTCCTCTTAAGCGCCCTGTTTTGCTTCAATAGAACATTGTTGGTCTAACAAAACTTCAGAATTTTTGATCTGACACAACTTAAAAACTGGAACTGTTTTCCTTCTTCTGAGCCAGTTGTTGAAACCACTGCTTGGCTGCGCTAGATCTCAGGGCAGATGTTGAGCAGCCATGTGGTTGTCTCATTGCCCAGCACCGTCAGGCCGTGCAGTCCAATGGTGAGGTTGGTGGATTGGACATTGGAAGACACCATTGTTCTTCTACGCCACACTCACAGGCAGCAGAGGAGGCCATACCCCATTTGTACAAGAAGGAGCAGAAACTTCAGACACCAGCACGGAGGTGGTTAAGCTGGACCCAGGCTGTTCTTGAGAGGGTCATTCCAGAGGGATGGGTGCCAGTGTCGTGAATAAAAATATGGAGTCTATGGGGCTGTCCACCCACTCCGCATTCAATTGGTGATCTGCCCACTGTGCTGCACGTATGATGTCAGACGAACTGATGAGATGTAGTGCGGTAGGCGACGAAGCTCAGCAGATTGGATGCCTGTGAGGATTAGAAGGTTGTCCGCTGGTGTAGGGTGCAGGCATCCAGTCACAATTCGCAAGGCGTCATTTATGGCGGGGTGGATGAGGCGGGTATCAGCACTGCGGCACCAGACAGGCGCACAGTGCTGTGCGGTTGAATGGACCAGGGCAAGGGTGGCTATTCGCAGAGTTGTTGCTCTAGCAAGCCGCCTCAGGAGCGCGATGCGTGATGTCAGCTTGTTGCGAAGTGACTTGAGGTGTCAGCGATATGTGAGCGACCTGTCCAATGTTATTCTGAGGTATTTGGGCTCGGAGCAGAAGAGCAGGGTTGCGTTGTTGTATATGACTTAACACTTTGGTGTCCACTAGGATTTGGGGATTTTGGAAAAAAAAACGCCTAAACGCATGTGGCTTTGCGCCGGAATTTCTCCGGTCCGGTATGCTCTACAGACCCGGTAAAAGTCTCAAAAGATGCAACAAGTCTTCTAGTCTGCACTCGAAAAATAATTTTTTGCTTGGGGATGCGGGTTTTTTGTAAGTGACGTCATAAGTGGAGGATTTTTAGGCCACCCTGGCCCACTTTGCCTGGCCCTGGGCGCCAACTGTTAGGTGGTAGTATTTCGCTGAAGTTTTTACTGGAAACTAGGTTACAATCTGAGTCTTTTGATAGTTTGGATTACCTGCTGGGGTTTCGGGTTCAAAAGTTGTGATGTAAGTTAGTAAAAATATTTGACTAATTAGATAATTAATTAATTTGTTTATTTTAGATCATAAC
>JGI24021J15306_10013238_pt1 | contig 10245 bp, 5 predicted proteins | sample Ectturendosymbi1_FD_15306 | JGI IMG/M metagenome (IMG submission 15306) | reverse complement strand
AAAACACTCTCATCACAGCGTTAGCATAGGCGTAGCCAGGGGGGGGGCTACGGAGCCATGCCCCCCACTAATATTTAGAAAATATAGTCATTTTGTGCTTTGAGAGGCGTTTTTCTAAACAAAATAGTGTTATTTGCCTAAAATCAAAAATTTTTGCCCTCCAAATTTTTTGGCCCCCCAAATTTTTGGGTTGGCTACGCCACTGTGCGTTAGAGCAATTTACAACTGCAAAATGAGGCTGTGCTTATGTCTTGTTGAATATGAACAGTCGAGCACAGAAAGTGTGCGGCTAGACTGTCTGACGTACAGTCCGGTTGTAAGATCGAATCTTGCTAAACTGCACAAGAATTGAGAACAGTGCGGTAGCAGCCCAACTCTGGACCCCCCCAAAATGGTGATTTATAAAAAAAGTGTTCGACGTTATGTTACATCTCGAGACCGAATGGCCTTCAAAACAAAATACCCGAATTGCAGACACAATTTTAGCAGAACCACGTCCGTAGCCAGGTTTTAAGATTTGGAGTGGCAAAATACATTTTTAGGGGTAAAGATTTTTGTTTTTGTTATGTGTGTAAAACAAACTTTTTTGAGCACAACAAAGTTTGGGGTGGCACAAAAAATGTTTGAGGTTAACTGCCCTCGAATGCCCCCTCGTGTCTGCGGGCCTGGTTAGAACCGTCGCCAGAAAGTCTACCACGGTGGGCCTTCATGTTTGGGCAGGGGGGCTAGACATTCTGAAAATATATATTTAATTCACAATAGGAACAGCATTTGTAGATGGTGCGAATTAATTATAAATACTTTACCGCAAATACCCATAACAGGCTTGTAGTTTCCTACTAAAATTTTTTTGAACGAACTTAACAAAAGGAATTGGGTCGTAAATCATTATCATTTAATTGAGGGGGATTATTTAGAGATGTCGTAATGAAATGCAAATGTAAAAAAAATTGCAGGAAATCAGAATCAATCCTATCGTTCAGTTATGAAAACATTATTACCAAAGGAGCTACCACGAGGCCGGTCAAAGCATGTGCGCCGCGATGAACGTTTTCTTTCATTAGCGCAAATTGATAAACTTTACCNTGAGCTTAAGTGAAATATGCTCATAAAAGGTGCGCATTGGGCTTTTTACTGGCCGAAATACGCATGCATAAACCTTGCTGATGTCTGGACTTGTTAATCTCCTGGTGCATGGCACATGTTTATATTAATAACATTTTGTATCTCTAATCGCCCATGAAGGTTAACAAATTTTGAAGTGATAAATTCATTGTTGGCTGAGTCATATGATACAATAAACCATTGTCCAATATAGACTAACGGCTACATGGACGCAACGGTTAATATCCACAATCCACTTACTGCACTACTCTGCTTTGGCACAACTTAGCAATGATTGCTATATAGACTCTTCTAACTACACAGTTAACTCCATCCGCCTGTTTGAACAACAGGCTGCGCAAATGTGTAACTTTGGTCGTAAGCACCAACGGTATCTTGCTGCTATGCAGTACAAAATAAGAGAAGACTACCTGGACTAGACATAGTACTTTTTTTACGACAATCACTACACAAAACACGTTTTGGATCGTTTTGCTTCGACCCTAGCTGTTCGGCCAAAGGAAGCTTCCGATGGTTTTCACACCATCGGGGATGTGATGCCTTCGACTGCCTCTGCGCATGTAGTGGTTTGCGCCACTACACACGTTGATCAAGTGGAAGTCTGACTTCTGGACGTATACAACTAGTTATGTAGGCAGTGCCAGATAAATGAACGCGAGGCCCATAAGGACAAAGTCGTGGCCGCAAGGTCCCCGAAACGTTTAGCGCAACTGCGCAGTTCGCTCGTCCGGTCCTTTGCCTGCAGAGGCAGGTTGCGAAACTTGCTAGAGGATTGTTGTGCTCTTGGTCTAATGCATAACAATAACACGGCAATAAATCTTCAAATGCTCACTTCAAGTTACTGTAGTAGGCGTTTTGCGGAATGTGACCAGGGCTCCCACTGAGTTTTTTTCACCTATGTTTTTAGTCGACCTGGGTGTTTAGGTTTAATTATGAAAAATCGTGTTAATTCTGTGTTTTTTGAAGTGATAAATTCATTAGCAACTTCAATGTGTTCAATATTATAGAGATAACTTTACATTACAGTTTTTACATGCGCACATCAAGTGAGAAAGTACGCTTATCGGATGAAGCAGAACGTGTTCAATCGGTTTCATATTCTCATACAAGATCATTGTCAGGGTTATATAACTCTCCCCCCCTTTTTATGGGACCTCCTCACGGTATTTTGCGCGTAAATATTCCTCATTTTTGGTGGAAAAATTATTATCCGATCATATAATATTTTCTGAACCCCATCATAATTTAGTACTCTGCCTTCAAAGGGACCCTCAAGAGCAACTGCAATGTGTATGTGTAAGTAGACTACTCTGCTTTCAACGGGGCCCCAAAAAACAATTGTATTGTGCAGGTACTCTGCTTTACGAGGGCGACTAACAGCAACTGCATTGTGTAAGTACTCTGCTTTCATAGGGACCACAATAGCAATGTGTAAGCCCTACACTTTCCGAGGCCTACAATAGCAAATGTAATGTGTAAGTAGGCTCACTACCCTTTCAAAGGGGCCCCCAATAGCAACTGTAATGTGTAAAGTACCTTGCTTTCAAAGGGACCCAACAGCAACTGTAATGTGTAAATACCTTGCTTTCAAAGGGGCCCAAAACAACTGCAATGTATAAGCACTTTTCTTTCAAAGGGCGCCCAACTTCACTAATTTCTACTGCTTCATATTTCAGTTTGGTGTCGAAGCTTTCTTTGGGGGGCTAAGTGGTGACGGGACTGGATTTCGGGCCCCTGTGACAGCGTGGGCCCCCCTCCAATTGGGGGTATGGGGTGCGGCTGATACGGCTCTGACTGAGAATGCGCATAAAGTACGCAAGAAAAGCAATTTTTTAGTTTTCCTTTTTCCTTGCTGAGACATTATCAAATGCCTAAATGCTTTTATTTCAACAACTGCTGTTTTCGAGCTCGTGCAACAGTTTCTATCGTACTACTGAAATTGGTAATGCAACCAGTGCGGTCAGCACTTGCTCTGCTCAGCCATAGCAGACAAAATAAAGACAAGTGTTTCGGATAAAGTGAACTATTGCGGAACACAATCTTAAACATGCGTAGTGGACGAAAGGTCTGCACAAAGTGGTGAGATGGTTTCTGGATGCAGACGATAACCCAGATTCCCACAAAAACCTAATTGTTACTTTATGGCCCATTTACAATGTTCCTTGAAAATTGCATGCAAATTCATTCCGTGGTATTTGCTTTAAGTAGAAAAATGAACAAGCAAAAAGTATGCGAAACCAAGTATTGTCCTTTGCGCAGGTAATAAAGTTTTCCAAAAATACCAATCCCAAGGGGTGTATTTAACCCCAACCCCCTTTGCATACGTCCTTGCATTGGCATCTTTAACTGTGGTATAACGCCAAAGATTTGAAATATAGGTAGAGAATAATTGCAGTGGGATTCCTCTTATACCAAAGCTAAAGTAAAAATTTCAAGTAGAATTTTGAAAACTGTATCAAAGGCAAGGACGCCGGAACGGGGGTGCATTACGGGGGCACTTCCACCCCTGACCTTTGAAAGGGGGGACAACGGGGCACAGGTGACCTTACATAAAAATATCATACCGGTAAGTAATTTCATGATTTATCAAGATCGACTTGAAACAAATTTGTTGCAGCTATTCGCGCACAGATAAAGTTCAGAATAATTTTCTATAATTTCTGTTCTTAGTTTTGAGGTCAACATTGTTTCTGAACATTTAAATGCGAAATGAATGACTATTATGGGTGCGCTTTTACACTGAACTAAAGCAAACAGTTTTGAACTTGTGGTATGTCAAAAACATAGGCGTCCACAGGGGGTCAAAACGGGCATTTGCCCTGCCTGGAAATTGGGACTAAGATCCAAAATTTTCTAGAAAACTTGATGTCAGCAGCTCATTTCCGATTAATTGATTTATTTCTTGCAATGACAGTTTATTTGCCGGTACGACACTCACACTGCACAAGAGCTACTCTGTTGTCATGCAGTGATAAGATTGCAGTTCACTCATGTCCGCCCCTTTGCCTGCAGGGGCAGGTTGCCAAACTTGCCAGCGGATTGTTTGACTGTTAGTCTTTATTCTGTAACAATAAAATGGCAACAAATCTTCTAATGTTCACTTCAAGTTACGATATTAGGCGTTTCGCCACATGTGACTGTTGAACGCAGACGTTTTGGCAGGTAATGCAGCGAGACACTACAGTGAGTGTTAATAGCGCTTAGCAGGGACGCCGGAGAGCGGTGGCATTGCCCCTCTGACCTTTCAAAAGAGGGACAACGGGAGCAAAGGTGTCTTTTTCATAACAGCATCATAGGTAATTTTATGGTTTATCAAAATCATATTGCAACAAATTTTCTATAGTTTCTTTGATTATTTTTGAGGTCAACATTGTTGTTAAACAGTAGCAAGCATAATTGGTAAAGATCTTTTTGTTTTTCATAAGTTTCCATTGCCCTCAACTTTTTTACTGTCGTCCCTGCCCTAACGATGTTCCGGCGTCCCTGATCAAAGGCCTTCGATAAGTCATAGAATATAGAACAAGTACAAAGACCATTATAGCTGCTGTTCAAAAGAGCGGAATAAATGGTTTCAACTGCAATAGCAGTTGTAGATCTGAGTCTCCATCCATATTGATGTTTTGACAGTAAATGAAGTGGTACATCTCGGTTAATCCGGATTCCACTTGACCGATGATTTTATCCGGTTTAGGCGAAGATCCGGATTAACCGAAGATGGTTGTTTCTATCCTGACGTCATCTTGGTACTGAGATGTCGTTGAAAATCACTTAAAGTGAACACATTTAAGACCCAACATCAACCGCTTTTCTGCCGATTAGATAAGGAAATTGCAGCAGAAATCCGGCCAATGCTATTATTTTGTTGTTATATAATATATCTTTATCATATAATTTCTTTTAGTTGTTGTTTCACAGCAGTATCTCACAGTGGACCCCATAAAAATTGTCAGTAAGAGTGGGTCGCAAGCTAAAACAGGTTGGTAAGCACTGTTTTCTTGTGTACGCAGGAAAAAATATTTAAAAAACATATGCTATTAGCGAATGGTCAAATATTACGAATTGGAATATAGATAAGATTAAAGAACAAGATTATGAACAGGATGGCAAAAACTGCTAAAAACATGCAAAATCTTGAAGTTTTGAACTTGAAATTATTAGAACGGTTAACGAATATTCTTGCTTGGTTTTACTCCCATTGATCTTGATCATCACGTTATTCCGATAAAGAATGTACATCAATAAGCCGCACCTATAGGAGTATAACATTGGTGCAAGTTCCACCTTTGAAACAGACACAATGGGCTGATGAAGTTACGGTTGGTCGTATTTCAGATCATTGTGTTGCGGCCGGCAACCTGAAAAGAACAAGCTTTGTTCGCTTTTAGGTACTTTGCTTTCCTTTCCTCAAACCACTCTTTCTGCTTTACTGACGATCACAGCTGTAGAGGCTCAGGTTACACGTTTGCACGGTGTCGGGTAATAACGTCGTATGTCACATACGACATACTGCTGGTTTCTCAGGAAGATGCAGGTTGCATGGACCTGTTCCGTAGTGAACGTCTTTTAATACTCGTTTACATTATGAAATTATGAAAATAGACTGGCCCACATTAACTGTACGAAGAAGCTCATCAAAGTATACAGAAATGACATCTTAATTGATTTTTGAAATCATGCTACGTTGCTAAATAGAAAAGTACGAAGCACCCAAGTTCATTTTTGACGAACTTCATTTTTTGTTCGTTTATTTCATCCAGCTCGTGGCCTATATCAATTGAGCGAACACAGTGTACATATAACACTCGTGCAAAAACAACGAAAAACAAAAAGAACATGCAAGCTAGTTACATGATCAGAATCAATGATTACGCACACTTATTGGACTAACAAGAAACGTAGTATGTTGTGGCAGCTGCAACATGATGACCCCTTCAGTTTTCTTCCCACTGTTGGATTACTATTTGATGATGTGTGAATGCAGTTATAGTTGGTGTGCTGTTTCAGTGTTTCTCATTTCCCTAAGTTGTCTGTGCTTATCAATTAACATTTGCTCTATGCTGCGCTATGACTAACAATTTTTGTGTTATTCGAGTACCCTTGTGATATGGACCATGAGTCTGACGAAAAATTTAAAATTAGGTTAAATCTTGTGACTAGGGTTACCAGATACGTTTTGTAAAAATACCGGTCAGTTTGTCAACAGTGCCAGATCCAAGCTCTGTCGTAATTTTTAAACGGCACAGGGAAAAAGAGTATGTATTGTTTAAGTTATTTGCCCGTATTTTGGGTGGATCATTACATTGCGGTGTGTGTGTGGCGTGAAAATCGCACCAAGGATTGCGTCAACAGCAGCAAATAAACCTCATTGAAGGAACTGTCCTGACAATATTCGCTACTAGAGTCAATTTGAGAAATTCTGCGTTAGTTGTTTTTAAAGTTGCGACAAATTATTTCTTTTCAAAATGCCGGCTTTGGGGACTGATTTTCAAAATACCGGCCTTTTACCGGCCTCGGCTAAATTAGCAGTAAAATACCGGTCAGGCCGGTGAAATACCGGCCAGGCCGGTGAAATACCGGCCATCTGGCAACACTACTTGTGACGTCCCCTTTCGGGAAATGCTCAAACAACTAAAAAACCTGGTGGATTTCTGGCAGAACCAAAAATGGTCAGTATTTTCCTATTTTCACATGCGCTCGGGATTCAGCGCACCCGGTTTTGGAGGGCGGTTGGTGCGGCCCTGTGTGGTGGTGTTGCTGTGCGACCAACGAAACCCGATACTTTGCGAAGTGATCTACACATAGCGATCAATGACTTGGGGGAATGGTGAGCTGAAGTGTCATCAGCTGTGGCAGTGCGATTCAGACAGAGTTATTCCAATGTGTGAGAAGAATTTATCAACCTCTGCAATAATTTTACTGTTGAACAACATTTCAACAATAATGTTTCTTTTATGGTCAACTTGCAACATAAATAAAGCGATAGTGAAACGTTTATCTTGCTTATCACCCTCATTACCATTTTGCATAGTATGTTGGGTTTGTGGAACTTCAAATTAATGTACTTCAACCCGTTTATATTAAAATAAAACGTACTGGCGTGTTTCTGCAAAAACGTCTTAATGACTTACTGACGTAGTGCGCTGAACACTACAAAACCTGATTTTGGATTCCAATCTTATAAGTACAAGTTTCTTGTAATAGCGATTTAGTGTGTGGTAGAACCGAAATAAAAAGAATAAGTTATGTTTAGTGAAGGTAACTTCAGCAGCTAACTTTGCGCTAATCCTAGATGAGCTTTTGTGATTAAGGAAAAGCAGAACTTAATGCGTAGACAACATCTAACAGTGAGTGGCGTTATGGTTCAATATGATACAGTGGTGTAGGAGTGCAAGCGCACCCCCAAAAGTTTTGATTTGTTGAAAATTTGGGTAAACCTTTGAAATTCTGGGCAAAATCACTGAAAATCTTTAAAAAAACTTAAATATCTAGGCAAAATCCCTGAAAACCTGGGAAAAAATGGCGCCCAACGTTTGCAGAAAAACAAGTGAAGACAATTTTTTGGAGGTCTCACCAAAAAATGGTCCGCAAAATTTGGAAGACAACTTTTTGGGCAGGTTTGGGAAAAAATCCTTTGCACTCCCAAAAATTTGCTTCCTCCTACACCTTGTCATTATTTTTGGATGGCGAAGGACTTTTGTCGATATTGAGCTAGCAGGCGTGGATCCATGGGGGGCAGTGATCCCCCTAAAACCTACCAGAACAACTTTATGCATCATGATTTCGCACAATTCAGAAAACATATCAAAACCAATTTCAAACAAGATTTTCGTCATGTTTGAACTGTCTGATTGTTGATGATATATTATGGACCCATTGCTTTGTCACAGCATGTTGTGAAGTAAACTTCATCTCTCTTGCAGTAGCGAAGCCGTTACGAGACTTGACTACCAAATATTGCTAAAATCGCCCCCCACCCCTCAACGTTGCTAGTCTTGCGATCAGAAAGCCCGAGCGGCAAGTGCCCAAAGCTTCACACTGTGGCAGCAAGCAACAGTCGAGATCACACGCCGTGCTCACTCTTCGCGTATGCTAGTTGTTACGTTCATGTTAGTATCAGCAGAGATTACACGCCACGATCACCCTGATTGCTTCTTCGCGACATGTATTTATGGGTGTTGTTCTTTGGGCGCATCCCGTTCGTGGTGAATCGCACATTCAATGCAACGCCAACGGTTGCAACACTAGCTGGAACCGTCCCTGTAATCTGGTTGCCTGTTGCTGTTCTACCGACTGTCCAAGATAAAAGGTACTTTCCGGCAGAAATGAAATCATAACTCCATTATGGGGGCGATACCAGAGGTATTTCCCATGCATGTTTGGTGTTGCCTTGTTTGATACGGGCACTGCGTTGTCACGCACAAACACACTTTGCAATACACTGGAGCGACATGCCTGATCTTACTATCCTCACGACTGTTCTGTTTGACTTTTCCGATAGCTTCAACCCTCTCGCTACGATCAGGCTCTTACATAAGGTGTATGCTGTGGGTGTCATCGGTGGACTAAGCATTTTGGTCTCTGCGCAAGATATATTTCACGGATTGTCGCGCGCAATAGAAAAGTGGGAACATTGTTTGCAAGCGCCAGTCTTAGGGATTAAGCCACCAAATGTAAATTCAACACCATCGTTTTACAAGGCATTACAGTAATTACCCTACAGTTTGATAAAGTTTGATTTTATTTTTGAGCCCAATAACTTGAAATCCTGTGGAAGACTTCTGCTGTGGACTGGTTTCGGTAGCAGTCTGCGCAGCATAAAATATCTAAACCACATTTACTCCGTCGTGGTATACGATCAGAAGAAAGTGTTTAGGAATATGAATCTGTCAAAACTGACAATCAATCCCATGATCATTACGAGTGCGCTCACACTTGAAAACGCTGTCAATAGCACAAGTATGTAACGATACTTTCAAACGAATGTTGAAAAGCTAACGCAGGTAACTAAACTTAAATAGTGGCAATGACAGTAATTCACTAAAAACATTTATCTTCCAAATAGTGATACTCTTCATTTGTTTCAAAGGGCCCGGAATGTACCAACAGAGTTGCTGCGAGTAGCGCATTTCACGACGGTTTAAGGAGATTCACTGTTCAAGGAGACCTGCACACGTGACACTCACAGTCAGTCCCTAGCTGATAATTCGGTGAACCCGAAGCAAACCACGCACGTCCATTCCTGTTCTACGTCACTATGTACACAATTGGCGCAATACCAGTCAAGTTGCAGCTGTGTTATCAGCTAAAGATGAACCACACACCTCACGCGTCACGAAATGACAGTGAAACAAACAGACTACGTTTATGTACACATAGAAAGGAAACGCGCTAAACATCAATAATAATTAAATATTATTTGCAATTGCAGCGTGCGCCAAAAACAAGGAAATTCAAAACCTGAAATAGGAAGTGTACAATACAAAAGAAAGCATTAGATGGAATTAAAAGCAAGCAGATCATCATAGTCGCCATGGACATCAGAAGGAATTTTTCCAGGAGGCGGCAAAGGAGAGTTTCTAGATGGAGTCAAAAAGATTCTTTCCAGGAGGGTCAACACTGCGGTGAAATTCCATTTTACCTACTCGAGCAACCTTTTTGCTTGAAATTTCATTAGGAAAACACCAAATTTCAAAACGCAAAGGGGTCCAGGCCCCCTGTATCCCCCTTCTCACGACCAGGACGGTCGCCTCAACTGCGGAATCATTGCTAGTAAGAATTACGAGAAGTAGGAAGTGCAGAAATGGCGCTAGTGGGCGAAGGAGGTCATTCTCCGCAATGAAAACAAATCACACAAACGCAAGTTCTCAGCTCAACAGCGAGCGGTCCTCTGGGCGGAGCACGCGCGACAGAAGAAAAAACGTACGCCATTGACTTGAAGTCAGAAGAAAAGCATGTCATTGTAGAACAGACACATCAATCTAAGAGCCAACAGCACAACAACGCCGCGCAACAGCCCATCAGGAAACAGTCCGTGTCGTCTTGCTTTCGTTGGTCGTGATGGTGCTGTTCGACAACAACTGCAAACGAGTTTTTCGTTTATTTGATTAAAGCATAATTTTA
>JGI24021J15306_10013237_pt1 | contig 10245 bp, 5 predicted proteins | sample Ectturendosymbi1_FD_15306 | JGI IMG/M metagenome (IMG submission 15306) | reverse complement strand
AAACACTTTGGCCTAGTGGTTGGGCCCTAGGCCAGGCAACATGAGCCAAAATGACCCCAAAACTACTTCACTTATGACGTCAGTCACAAAAAATCTGCACCTCCCAAGCAAAAAATTTTTTTTCAAGTGCAATCTACCAGACTGGCCGATCCGTTTGAACTCTTGAACAGCTCTCTAGCGCAATCAGCGGAGGAACTAGGGCGTTGGTAAGGCAACCGAAAAGTGCTGTTTTTTAGGCCGAAATCGAAGTATGAATATATCGTACACCAGTTCTCAAATTGTTAATAAAACTATTTAAGAGTTTTCTTAATAATCATTCTGTTTGCTCGTAGATATCAAGATAGATGTTGCTTGATTAATAGTGATAATAATTGGTAGGTTTACTTATTGTATTTATGTTATCAGATCTTTTTGCTTTGTCAGCTGGGCAAGAAGTGCTTTAATGTTTGGTTTAGGATGTACACCAGGGGTTAGGAAACAGTGTTATGAATGTAGGCTACATTATGGACCATCTACAACAGTGTTTCTCATACTTTTTTGTTCCATCACCCCCTTTTCGCTCTCGACACACCGTTGTTGCCCCCAAGCTTGATAAACCAAACACAAGGTAGTATTTTAAAAATATTTTAGTCAATTATACTTTTGGCATGAAAGCCTGTTTTTTGACATATTTCCCTACCCTAAACTTAAAGCGGCTTGTGCCCAGGCTCCAGATATAACACTAACTATATATAAGTTAGGTAGCCTTTACTGCATTTATGAGAGCGTGTCATAGTATTAGGATACTGATAACACACCAGTACCTAGTCTACTTCAGAATTTTACAAAAATGGTAATCCGTCTCAGACATGGCGTCCTACTGCGCTGACTGCTGTACCAAAAGACTTCACTCCTAGCTCACTTATTCATAATGAGACTGCTCTTGATGGAAGCAGTACCATTTTAGCACAACAATCCAATCTGTTCCGTTATAATAGCTGAACCAAGCAATTGTATTACAACACTCGAATATGTGTAGAGTTCTTGTGAAAATAATCCACACTGTAGCCGGGCACACAGGCAATCCAGAGTGAAAATTTAACAGATAAATTGCTTTAGCAACAACATCCAACGAATATTATAATAAAGTGTTTTTCAATTGTGGTTTTGCAGAACCTCAGGGGTTCTGCCAAAACTGACCGAAATTGCCTGAGATGGAATTGGCAACCACAGTTCTATGCAATTGTAGCAATTCCACTGTTTCATAGTTGCATAGGGTTCCATGAGCAACGCAAACATTTGCAGAAGGTTCCACTGCAGCAAAAAGGTTGAAAAACACTCGTAAATTAAAATTTGTAAGAAACTATTAAGTTACAATAGTATGGTACTGAAATTAACTCAATGATTGATTAATGGTAGAGCGTTTTTGCGCAATTTGTGTTGTTTGTCCCCTGATCACCTTCTTAGTTTTGTTCTCCCCCTTGCCCTTCAAGACTGTCCCCAAGGGGGTGATGCTGCCCCCTTTGAGGACCACTGATCTACAATATCATTTGCTTTATGCTTTCAGTGGTTGAACCAATTGGAATGTTTCATGCAATGCTTTTTAAATGGCGCCATAATTTTAAAAGCAAAGTCTTTCAATTCCAATGCTGTGTACATCTACCCATTTGTAAACTGAAAACAGCAATGCCAGTGTGTCTCAGCTGTATTTACAGACATTTATAAGCATATATAGCCGAAGTTGATAAGTATGTGATTATCTTAATGTTATATGTGTTGTGTGCTAGCCTGACACTAGTTTGTGTTCAAAGAAAGGTTCAATTTTAGGCATTGTTTGTTTTGACTGTTACAGGCTTGACATATAATTTTTATTTCTGAAACTTTCTGGTTCACTGTGTCCATTGTCTGCAAATTTTACTGCATTGAGCATTGCCACAAAAGTTGTTTTTAACTCAAATTTGTATGTAAACCCATGCTATTATTCAGTTTTTATTCTGTTATAATATTTAAGTTCTTTTCCCACTAGTAGAGGTGAGGTATCTAATCTTTTGCAGTGACATTCATTAGATTCCACAAGAGAAGATTTGTTAATCCAGTCATTCCCAAACTTTTTTCTTGCATGGCCTAAATAGTTTTCAGATAAGATCGGCTTGCCTTATCCTGCACCGACTGGTTTTATGCTAGTTACAAGTATCAGTTTTGCAATTTTTTTATAAATATTTTGCATAATTTTATTGGCAATATTATTGTTGACTATAATTTGGTTTTTACAATGCAATTGGTTTGCTAATATGTTTTCCAGTTTATGAACTCTAGTTGGGAATCTAACCAGACCACATTTAACCCTTTAGAGACGGCCCATACACCCAATGAATATTTTTTAATGATTTTTTAAAACTTTTGTCTACTTGCGATAATAAGACCATAAATAATTTTAGTTTTTCAAATTTTGCTTAATTTGTTTTATTATGTTCCCGTTTTGGGAGCGTTGGGACTACTGCTACTTGAAAATACGTGAAACTAACCACTTTTTGGATTGGCAAAATGAATGAGAATTATTTGTGTTACCTTAATAATACAATTATTTACTAGCGGTTGACTTGCCTTTCCATAGATTACAAGTTCTTCACACATATGTTGCACATAAAATACGTTGGTTGACTTTCTATAACAAGATAAAAGCAAAACACCCACTGCAGGAAACAGCCGCAAACGCCAGCAGCTCAGGTGAAAGAATTCACCAATGCGTGGAACAGAGCACTGCATTTCTTATGGCATCATTTTTCAAATGTTTCATATTGAAGCCAAAAGCGTGTTTTGGCAGAAAACATCTTTCTTGTGAGACAGATTTCATTGTGTGGTTCACGCTGTCGTATCTTACTGTTGTGATTGGTTGCACTGTAAGGCCACCCAAATGGAGCCTTGCTTCTTCTGCTTTTACCAAATACTTCATTTCTCTTCGAAATTGGTGGTGAGTAATCTTAGTGTGATTGGCATAGCTGTAGAAGCGAAAAACCGCCACAACAGAAAGATTGAGGCGGTTGCTAAATAAGTTCCACCACTTTCATGATCGCAGCCACGGTTGGTAGGATGACAGGATACAATCGCACACATTCATGCCACTCATACCTTGAATGTACATCTTCACATTGTGTGGCTGTTTTGCTGTTCTTCTGTGTTCAGATTTAACCAGTCTTTCTGTGTTGCTGACAGGTTTCACAGTAAAATAGTTGTTTGCAATCGCGACTAGATAGTTATTGATCCACCTCACACAAATAACACTGTTATCTGATCAGTAATCAAAAGGTCCTTTGGGCTGTTTTTTGCAGTCCTTGTTTGCAATCCAGGGGCAGCGTCCAGTTCAATTTTATCTGATGGTAGCCTTCCGTAGGCTCTGATATCTTTGGCAGCCAGGTCACACAACAAGTAGTGGCTTGTAAAAAATTATCAAAGAAAAAACAGGTTGTTTATCACTGCTTACTGGACTAAGTATGCTGGTTACAACATGTGTTCGTAATGAGGTGGTTCTCTGATAATCTTTTCTGCAGTGCATATCGAAGTTATACGGAAAACCGTCAACACCACACAACATCCACAGTTTACTGTATATCGAAATTTCACTGGTTTTCCCTTTACAAAACTGTATGGCGCTGTGAAGACTTCAATACAGAACCATTGATTCATCTATACCAGTGGTTCTCAAACTGGAGTCCGCGGTCCTTTTGGGGTCCGGGAGACAATTTTCTGGGGACCGCGAAGCACCTTCCAAAAAAATTGACACAATATTTTGATACAATAAAAAACCAACATGTTTTGTGTTTATTTATGTTGATTTTTTAAGGGGACCGTGAGCCATTTAACACTTTGACATCTGGGTTAATTGAAGCGGTTCACAAAGAAACAGCTGGATCACACGTGGCTTTGTGCGGGAATATCTCCGCTCCTGTTCAGGTTACGGACCTGGTCGAAGTGTCAAAAGAGGTGGCAAGTCTTGTAGTTTGCACTCGAAAAAAAATTTTTTGGTTGGGGGGGTGCGGATTTTTGTGAGTAACGTAGGCCAAAGTATTCCGCTAAAGTTTTCATTGGAAACTAGGCTGAAGTCCAAATCTTTTGAGCCTTTGATCGACTTTCTAACGTTTCTGGTTCAAAAGTTACGATCAAAAATAAACAAATTAATTAACTTATTAGTCAAATATTTTTATTACTTCAGATCATAACTTTTCAACCCGAAACCCCAGCAGGTCATCCAAAGTATCAAACGACTCGGATTGTAGCCTAGTTTCCAATAAAAACTTCAGCAACATACTAACATCTAGCAGTTTGGGCCTGGCCAGGTGAAGTTGGCCAAGGTGGCCTAAAAGTCTTCCGCTTATGACTTCACTCAAAAAACCCGCACCCCCAATCAAAAAAATTTTTTTGAGTGCAAACTACAAGACTTGCCGTGTCTTTTGAGCTTTTGACCGGGTCTGTAGCACTTATCAGACCAGCGAAATTCCCATGCAAAGCCATGTGCGATCCAGCTGTTTTTTGCGAACTGCTTGAATTAACCCAGGTGCAAAAGTGTTAATGTCACAATGCACCCACCAACACCTCAAAGCTGGCAGTGGCTGGTTACAAGGACTTTAAAAATTATTTGTCTCCCTAGATGCATAGTTTGAAATTAAGATTTTACTGTTAAGTGATATCCTGTTAAATCATTTGTAAATAGTCATCCTATGTAGATGCACTGGTAAAGTACAGCTCATGTTCTGCATGTAACAGCACTGGGTAACTTTATTATGTTCCCTTAAATTCTGTGTTTCTATTTTTTCAGGTGTTTACATTTTGCTAAGCAGATGCATGCTATTCCTATGACTGCCTTCTACCAATGTAATGAATGTAGGCTGTATGCTCTGTTTTCTTCGTGCTAAGAAAATTAATGCATTTGCAGTGCGTGGTGGACGCCCAGGACGGACAGTAAAAATGACAGAAGCAGAAATAAGAGCGCTATGCGTCAAATCACGAGAAATATTTTTAAATCAACCTATTCTCCTTGAGTTGGAAGCCCCTTTAAAAATTTGTGGTAAGATGTGAATATGTTATGCAATTAATTTGCAAAAATTTAATCAACAGCTTCGAAAAATTCAGTTGTGTTGTCGATTCATTAAGGCAGGGGTTTGCAAATGCTTTTTGGTGCAACTCCAAAAATAGTAATAAATTTTCACGACCCAAACAATTCCCGAGCATATATTTTTGTGGAAAATACTTTATAGATAAATATCAATTTTAAGACTACTAGTGACAGTAGCAATTTTCTTGTGCAAAATTGTATGAAACTTGCACACATAATGGTAAATGATTTGCACTTATTCAGTCTAACAAGAATAGCAAATTTAGAATGTAAATTTAAATTATTTCACGACCGTGTAAGGTCTTGCGACCCAAATTTTGGTCATAACCCACTATTTGCAGACCCCTACATTAAGAAACACTGAGTATTGTATAAGAATGTTTGATGTGCTGTGCAATTGAATGTGGAAGATTTTCATAGCAATTCTGCATATAATTTGCAAGGGCTTCAATTATTCTCAGAAGTCATTTGCTCGAGTATAGAAAAACTGAACCAATTATAATTTGAAATCAACTTGTAAAATTTGCAGTCTCGGGCATGTCCAGTTGTTCGATAAAGATGTAAATCTTTTTGTTGTGTTTTCAGGGCTGTTAAACTGTGTTTGAGTAAACTCTGTATTAGTTTAAGTACTACACCTATTTGTTTTGGACAGTTATGTGAAATTTAGCGTAGAATTTGTGGAAACATTGTACCTGATTGGCATGCATGTGTTGTGTAAGAAGATGCTAGTTCAGTTTATTTTCACTTAGAGAAAGTGACATGTTTAAGATTGTTGCTAGAGTCGTTTTTCATATAATTTCAAAATGGATTGGTTCAATTTTAAATTGGTGATAACAGCATGCTTCAACCATTTTTGCGTGCATGTATTAACCAGGGAAAGTTAACCTAGTCTTGTCCAGTTTCCACTGATGTTACTGTCACTGTGGGCAGAACAGGTACTTGAAATACTGCGTAACATCCTCAAACCAAACATCCTCATTTGCTCTAAAGATTGGATGTACAGAATGCCGTACTCTCAGGTCTCAGTGTGTTGCAGTCTATAACTAATTGCATTTAACTGATAAGCAAAAATTGAAGTACATATTTTTGTTTCAAATTTCAGGTGATATTCATGGGCAGTACACAGACCTACTACGCCTCTTTGAGTATGGTGACTTTCCTCCTGAATCTAATTATTTATTCCTTGGTGATTATGTAGACCGAGGAAAGCAGTCACTAGAATGTATATGTCTCTTACTTGCATACAAAATCAAGTATCCAGAGAATTTTTTTCTTCTTCGGGGAAATCATGAATGTGCAAGCATTAACAGGATATATGGATTTCATGATGAATGTATGTATGTTTTAGAGATCTATTAAATATTATCTGTCATGTACTATGTTTTTTGTACTGCGTATGGCGCCATGCCACTCAAATGTCAACACCACACCCACCTAGTTAACACAATTTTTCTTGGCTGCTCGTTGTGCAATAAGCTCAGCAACTTAACCTCTGTATGTAAGTGGTTTAATTTTTGCAGTCTTAATCAGGGTTGAGAAAAACCCGTTTTTTTTAAAAAAACAACCTACCTGGGTTTCTTTTAAAAAACCTGTTTTTTTTTAAAGAAACAAGGTTTTGTTCTTTTTTCAAAGAAAACGGAAAAACCCCACTCTGAATTGTTTTTGTTCCATCATGCAATATCAATATTTTCAGAATTACACAATAATAACTTGTTATACCTATTATGGCATTCAAAATTGCGGGTAAAGAAATGTATCCCATCTTTGATTTTGCAATGTGTTGTTGGTCAGTTCACTCCTAAATGGTAAGGCTTGTCAAGCATGCGCACAGCAAACAGAGAAAAACCACTACCACACAAACTCTGCAGTTTCACGTCAAGTTTATGTGCTTGCACTGCTAGTTCAGCATCTATGGAGTGTATTTTTTCAATATATGATGTGGTATGTTCCAAAATCAGAAAAAGTTTAGATGTAGAAAAGGCAGAACAATTGGTTAAAATATACCGAATGTGCAGAGCTGAAGAAGATAAATAACCATTAGAATTTACTCAAACTGTTTGATTGATTCTTCTCTTTTTTTCAAGTCCTTCAAATTTCGTTGCTGTTTGTTTTGTTTGATTGAAGAAAAATATCAGATAACTGTACAAGTGTCCTGCTTATTTTATTTTTTACTAAGTAGATTTTTCAAAGGAAAAGTAAAGAGTGGTTTTGTGTTTTTTTTGGTGGGTTTTATTGTTTTTTTTAAGTGGACTTTTTAAAAAAAAACAGGGTGTGTTTTTTTGGGTCGAATTTTTTGCAACCCTGGTCTTAATAAAAGTATGTTTACACTAGAAACCTTGTACTGCGTTGCCTCTCTTGACCCAGAATATGCCTATTAAAAAATTATCCACGGTTGTAAAGTATAATCAGGCAACGCAATGATTGTGGACATGTTTTTTATACTTTTTTGTGTCAAGCTGTCATCACCATTAAACTATTTTAAATAAGCATCTTTGAGGTAGTACTGTAAACTTTTCTGTAGAGAAGGGGTGGCCAATTAATTTGGCTCTGGGGCCACTTTGAGAAGGCCGTGCTTAGCGGAGGCCCATACCTTCTATTGTAGTGTCTCCCAACCTTTTTCAGTTTGTGACTTTGTGACCCCTTCCTACTCTTTTTTCAATACCGGCACATATGACATTACCATTATGATTGCAGCAACATGCTGTTCTAGAATAATGCAACAAACCACCACAACATTTTTTACCACAAAAATTGACCATATGGCCAACTGCGAAATTCATGGTTAAGTGCTTGACAGTGCTAATCTTTATCATGCTCAATTATACTTTGATTTCGTGCCTCCGTTTTGATGTGAGCTAGAACTGAGAAACCACTCTCGCAGAGATATACTGTGGCAACGAAAGCGATATTTGGAAAGCCAGTTCAGACCGTTGTGGATATAATTCACGCACAGCTCACCAGAACTGAGAAAATGGCATTTCATGAAAAATATCATGTGCTGATGAATTATTCCGAACATCACAAAATTGATACTGTACTTCATCAAAATATTGGCTATAACCATAGAGGTAGAGAACTGATTTCATGAAAATGCATCTTCCTCCTTGAGCTCAGAGAAATATCATTGGCACTCTATTTCAAGAGATTGAAGGTGGTCTATTACAGATGTCTTCAAATTCTTAGCAAGTTCGTCAGTTTTTTCAACAACATTTGACAATTTCTCAAGCATAGCAACGTTCCTTGCATTACTTTACGAAGTCAGTTTTGCAACTTCGTATAAAATTCTTGCAGATTCGTCACGAAGCTGGATGATGTTTGTAATCTTTCCTTTTATCCTTATACCTTTCAAAAATTTCAGCCGAATAAGCAAGACTTTTCAACCAAATCTTGTCACTAATGTAAGACAACAACTCGTTTGCTTTCAGTTCTGAGAATAACTTCCAGATTTGATGCAATTGGTAATTTTTATCATGGATTCCAGCACATTTTAAAGAGGAGTAACAATCATATTTCCATTGCAACCCTGCAGAATCGAAAAAGATTTTTACTTCTCCCGAACATCTGCGCTTGTTGTAGTTTGCAGTTCCTCACAAAATAGGAGCTCCTCTTCAATGTCTCCTGAATGAATATATCTCACGAAAGCAAGCAACTGAGCACATGAAGTGACATCTGTTGACTCATCCACGTGAAAAAACATTGGAGTTGGAGATGCTTTTATTCCATTTATCACCTGGTCTTTCACATCTTTCGGCATATCTGAAATGCGCCTCTGAATAGTATCGCTGGAAAGAGATATTCGTCTCATGTTTGCCTCACTACCTTCTCCAAGAGGTTGTTTTACTGTTTTCAACAAACAGGGTTTCATAAGCGTTTTTTCCAATCGTGTGAGGTTTTTTGCTTTGAAATTTCAAATGCGACTTCATATGGTGCCTGTCTTATTGGGGGAAACTTCCAGCAAGATAGTCTGACATTTTGAACTCGCTTCATGGCGTCGGAAGAATTCTATAACTTTTTGTGGCGTGGTTGGGATGGTTTGTCTCTAAATACCGTATCAATTTCGAAGGTTTCACATACTTTTTGGCACTGAGAGCCTTTATATCACTGCAATACGCTTTTTCCAAAATGTTGACTGCAACTTCACAACAGCAAACTGTTGGTAGGCTATCTTAGTCAACAACTGAGTAAATTCTTTGTGACATGTTGGAAGGCTTTGGCTCTAAATGCTGCAAGAACTTCAAAGGTTTCACAAATCCTGCATCAGCACCGAGAACAACATTGCACAAAACACACTATGGCTTCACTGTGTTTTTCCAACTATGGAGGTGAAACCAAATTTGAAATACTCTTCAAAATACTTGCGTTTCCTGTCCATGGCAACAATAGAAAGGTATAATATGTTTCTGCCTGACTGCTGGCTGCAATTTCACAATAATAATAACTTGCTGTTATCAAAGACTACAACTGTTTTAAAACAAGATCGACCAAGTGCATCAATTGACACAAGCGATATACCGCTTGTGGTTTACTTCACCTCGGATTTGGACAATAGGCGTGCAAGATTGTGGATGATAAAACTAACACATTGGACTATGCAACAGTGGTCTGACGATGGAAAGACGTATCTGCTCTTCAGGTTGCGACCTCGGATGCATACATTGCCAATCATATTTTGCAACATATTGTATTTTTGCAAATCATATTTTGCAACATATGATATTTGAATTGGTAACTCAATGCTATAAATTGCACTAGTAAATTACAGTATGCGCAACAAACAAGCTTTTCCGAGAAGCAAGTGCAATGCGATAACCATATTTTTGCGATTTTGAACTTAAGTGTTAACACAAACACGACAATTTGAACATATCGTTATATTGAAATCTTTCCGCACCCTAAAAAAACTTCGCGACCTTAGGTTGACAAATGTTGCTGTAGTAGAAATAGAAGCAAGTCTTGGTTCAAGTTCGTCTGAACACTAACATTTACTGTGAAAGTTCGAGGAAATTTCAGACTTGATGATTTTTCCTGAATGCGTCCGCGGGCCACTGAAAACGCTGTGGCTGGCCCCGTGTGGCCCGCGGGCCGCTAATTGCCCACCCCTGCTGTAGACCATAAACAGTTTTCCCTTTAGGTTCTCCAATGCTTTGCTTTCCCAA
>JGI24021J15306_10013236_pt1 | contig 10246 bp, 5 predicted proteins | sample Ectturendosymbi1_FD_15306 | JGI IMG/M metagenome (IMG submission 15306) | reverse complement strand
AACTATGACCAAAAATCGGCCTTTTTATAGTCAAATAGTCATGTGACTGGTCACAAGACTTTTCTATTCTTAGTAACATTTAGGGGGCGTATACCTATGATTCGGAAATTGCTTCATTTCTTATAAATACAATTGGTTAATTTAGTAGGCGTGTACATGCTGTTGGTCCACAGACCCAGGACAGTCTCAGCTGTATTTCACATCGTTGCGCAATAATTGAAATAGCTTGTCACGTTGCGTTCAGACGAGAAAATTGGTGGCGAGAGAATTATTTTGCATGTCTGATTCTGCTTGTAAGTTTCCCCACAAACGGGAGTTTATTTTTTGTAGATATGTATATGCTATTTCGGTTTCTGTTGATCCTTTGAGAGAGCTCACCTGCACACCCGATTCCCAGCAAATGCGAGTTTTCTTAATGTGAGAGAGTTTCTTTGCATGGCTAATTCCCAGCAAATGGGAGTTTATATGTCATGCATGTACAGACCATAAAGTGTCTGCTACACTTTTAATATAATAATAATATTTTATTGCGGACTCATGGTCCATATCACAAACACAAGAGCACGAAAAGTGGTTAGCTATACATCAGCGCACATTACAGAAACGGTGTTTGCACATGACCATCATTGAGTGGAGCAAAGCACTTTATCTTCACCACAGTTGTATTGTCATTTGCAAGAGCACAGAAAATGGATAACCATACAGTAGCGCATTACACAACCGGTGTTGTACGTGTCCAACCTTGAGAGGAGCAAAACACTTTCCCAGCACTTCTTACTTTTTTTTAATGCTTGGTGTGCACACAGTGTCCACATATTTTTACTACATAAAAGCAATACTGATGAGACGCAAATACCGAAACCATTCAAGAACAACTACTGCATTTGGTCTCACCATTCAGGAGTGTTGAATAATTGAGAAAAAATGAAGATTTGTAAAAAGCATCACACATTTGAAGCGATCGAATAAAAAAGTTGGATGAAGATGTGCATCGTATAAAAAAATCGATACAAGTTGTTTCTCAGCACGGCATCAAAGGTCCTGACACAATGGCAAACCTGGTGTGGGCGAACACTAACATTTCTCGGTATGTAATCCATAATTCGATAGGCATTGTTATATGCAGCACGTAAGCCTGGGGTCGGCAACCTACGGCCCGCGGGCCGGACCTGGCCCGCCAAGCAAAATCATCCGGCCTGCAGCCTCTTTACCAATGTGTAGTAATTGTAAGGACCCCTTAGTGGTGTTACATTTTATGAATCTGCCCTCCTTGCCATACCTATTGTTGAAAACTTACGAGGAACTACTAATGAAAAACCGCACTGCTCAGGAGTTAATCTGATTAAAAGTCCATAAATTCCCAAGATTTAACAGCAGCAAAGGGAACGGAATTGTTGGTGGAAAATTAGCACGGCCCGCCGTACGTTGCAGAGTTTGTATTTGGCCCGGAACTCGGGAAAGGTTGCCGACCCCTGACGTAAGCGCTTCATACTGGTCTGCGTGTATTTGTTCCACAATTGGCAAGCATACATTGGCGTGCAATAGGCACGAAATAGAGTGATTTTTACTGCAGGAGAGCACTGATCAAAAGTGCCTCTGAGTTTGTTTGCTGCACAGTATAGCGATTTCACTTGTCTCTGAATATCATCATCATCCTTCAATGATGCATTTGTCCACACACCAAGATATTTCATTTGGTCAAAAAATTGTACACGTGCACCATTTAGAAAAATATTTGATGGAGCAGATTGTTTATACTTTTATGGGCAAAAAAGAACACCACTTGTTTTGTTGCAATTAAAAGTGATTTCGTGTTCAGCAGCATATTTTGTTTCTTGCCTGTCTTCTGAGGACGAGAGTTTGCACAGACTTTCGAAACGTCAACAATAAATACTGCATTGTTATTACACCAGTGGAGCAAAGCTTGCAGCCAGTCGACTATGCCTGGTGACAGAAACAGCACACATTTTGTTAGCTTTACGTTTGCCTGGGATTACTGTAGGCTGCTTTAAATTTTTGCATTGTATTTTTTGAATTTGTTAGAAATTCTTTTTCCATCACTTGCCTTGTATTCGAATTAGCAGTGCAAATGTGCGATTGCATGTAGTGGTGCTTACTGCTTAGGTGTCTCCAGTGAACAATAACGCTAGGTCATATTTAACGATATTCAGTCTCGTCGCCACGGGGATGAGCTTTGGTGGGTTTAGCCATCCAAACAAAGCTCCAAGCCTCCTTAGATTGGAATATAAAACACTAAATCAGTGCAGTTTTTGTCAATTTTTAGAATGTCAAGCACTTCTGCTCAAACGTAAAGCCCCCCTACTGAAGACTATCTGGTGACGATTTTGACGATATTCACAAGCCTATGTTGGGTTTGATGGGGTTAATCACATCAAATTAATGTTCTTTACAATGGAAAGTCACCATGTAGGAGAGACATATATGTTTGACCCACTACTTTTTGCCTTGGCCCGTAGCGACTTCTCCACTTTTTTAATTCCAGAATCGCCACTGCTCCGGCGCAGGAGCCACACACATGAAAACCATGAGCTCTGGAGCTGGAGCCATGTTCATGAAAAAAAGAGCTCTGGAGCCGAAGCTGTATCATTTTTACGATGGCTCCGCAGCTCTGCGGTTGGAAGCAGACATGGGGCGATTTCAGCACAAATGTAATCGATTACGATTACTTGCCACCTGCTCGATTACGATTACGAATAAACAAAATCATTATGTAATCGATTACGATTACATTGAAAGTAACCACGATTACAATCGCGATTACATTTGTCTTGAAACATCTTCAGAACGAAAACAAACCCCATTTGCATGGTTTGATGTAAGTATCTTTTCAAACAACATACGATATTAATGAATACAATAAAAGAAATTACTAATCTGTAAGGATCAAGCATCGGAAAAAATTACAATAAGTTTCTAACGAGATGTTCGTACAGTCAACGAACCAGTGGCGAACTTGAGGTTTGAGCTAGAGGGAAACTTAGCTGAAAGAGGCCAATTGGCTTCTGTAGGTCACCTACAAGTCAACACTCAGAAAAAAAACTTGAGAAATAATGGTGAATCCGGGTGTGGATAGCTATACCAAAGCCCCAAATCAAGGGAAAATCCCCAAATAACGCAAAAAGACGACAACCTACCGAAAACCAATTAAAAGAATATTTAAAACCGAAATATTAGCCAAGTGGGCGCCTGGTTTTTACATTTAGCTGGCCAGCGGAGTCAAATCGCACCTCATCCCTCCTGTCAGTTGCTCCATTGCAATAAACACTTTAAATATTAATAAACAAAAATGATCAATGTTTAAAATCTTTGATAAAGTTGATAAACATCAAGGCTTCAAATCTTTAACAGTCACATGACATCTATCAGGCTTGAACATTCGTTCAGTGACGCTGAAAATTCGTTTGTTAATAATTTCAAAATTGCTGACTGTATCTTCTAACTGCGGATTACGATCGTCTTCAAGCAGCATAGGATTGTGCAACTTTTAATTTGAAATGAATGAGCAGTGACACCGATATAGCTGCGCATCTGACTATTGGACCAAATGTCAATGGTCAACAAAACCTCATTAGTTTTGCTGAGTTTTTCTAGCAGTATTTGGTGGATCACGGTTGACACACTAGTTATCAGTGTTGCGGAAAAGTACTTTCGAGTTGGATTAAAGTATCTTGTTCTTCTGAAAAAAAAATTTACTGTACAAAAATTTACTATCAATTACTGTACTAATTTATATACATAGCCTACTCCAGCACTTACGTTCATCAGTTCACACTGAATATATATGAATAAAACCAACACCTCTCCTCGCAATGTCCCGCTATTCTGTTGCCGAAGTGTCAACCCGTTTTTAACCACCACGTGAGGTAGTTCTTCAAAGGTATGCCACAGTTAGAAAATTTGAAGCTTAGACCCATTTCTTATAAAACAAGGGTCAAGCAACACTAAAGTGCAATTTGTGCTCCGTAGACAAACGCAGGAGGTTCAAGCACCGAAAGTTTGATCAACCATTTGAAATCAAAGCACAGAATCCATGTCATCCTTGAGAGTGAAGACCACAAAACTATTCCGGCACAGGAAGAGATCCGATCACAAATTGTGATAAAGCGAATGAGTCTTTTTGAGGCTACAAAGAAGAGGTCAAATGACCTTGAAAAAACTGTTTCGTACATTTAGTTACAACCAAGTGATGAAAGTAGATAAATTTTCCTATCGGAACAATCCAGTATTTGTCACTATACCGTGTCGAAATTTCAGCCATAGCCTAATTGTAAAAAATCAATCAAGAGCACGTCTACTTTAGGTCCACCCTGTCCTGTACATTTTAAAACCACAAAAAAATATATTGTACATTTTTCGCTCAAACATTTAAAAATCAACCAAAAAGCGTTATAGGCTACGTGCCGCAAATTGCACTATCTCCGAAAGTGGGTCAGGCAGTGCAACTTGAGTTGTAACATCTCCGCCGTTTTTCCGCACGTTAAGAGGATATATACCACAACACAACAGCACAAATGTAGAAAATTACAGTAAACCTCGGATAATCCGGATTCGATTTGACCGACGATTTTATCCGGTTTGGGTGAAGATCCGGATAAACTGAAGATGGTTGTTGCTATCCTAACGTCATTTCGATACTGAGATATCAGAGGGAATCGTTTAAATTGAACACATTTACGAAACAACAGTAGATTTTCGCAGAAGAAAAACGAATTTACAGATTTTTTTACAATCGTATATCAGATTAAAAGGCCTAATCGCCATATCCAGGCAGTTATGAAAAATCTTAAGTTCATAATTTTAGATTACATGGCTGCGAAAAAATCTGGGATTTTGGACTGATGCAGAGATTTTATGACTGGTCCTTTTAGCAGTTACTCTGTTTGGAAGGTAATGCCCTCCAAACATCCTAGTGAGTAAAATACGCTCAGGGATAATGCTCCACACTTCACACGCAACCCCAACACTTATCGATAGACCGAAACTCTGGTGCGGCAGCGCGCCTTCAAAAGTTGTGTTCAACGTGATATGCTTTTCCCGTGTATGATGCAATTATCGTCTCTACGATTAGTCAAATGTTGAGTGCGGTTGCGACCGTTGTTATTATAATCCTAAACGTTCGTTGTTGATCGTCAGCACGCATGTATTGCGTCTGAAAGGTGCCGAATCTTTCCTAGAGAACAATTAGTCCACTTACTCCACAGAAAAATCCGGATTGCGAGATGTGAAAAGTGCAGATTTTATCCGGTATTGGGGAAGATCCAATTAAAAATCCGGATAAACCAAAAATTTTTATAAAGAAAAACGTAAGAAATCATTTATACCACCAGTTTTATCCGGTTTGGCGAAGATCCGGATGATCCGAATCCAGATTTACCGAGGTTTAATATATTTAAAAGCTTTCCACAAAGGTTCATAGTAATCATCCTCTTTCCGCTTGCTTTTGACTAGCCATGCCACTTGTTGAGAGAGCTCTTCCTTTTCCAAGCTATGTTTTGACGTATGGGTGGCTCGGAGATCCCACAGTGCTGATAAATAGCAAGTTGGCGGTATTGTTTGTAGTTATCAGACTTCTTCTATCGTTTATAGTATTGTTCAATGCACTAAATCAACGGTGCACAACCTGCAGCCGTCCGAGCGCATGCGGCCTTCGATAATGAAATTTGCGGCCATCCACATATAATTTTTAAAATATAAGATTTGGCGGCCGTGCTGGCGATATTGAAGCAACACAAACCAGAGATGATCACGGAGCCGGAGTCGACTCCGGCCAGAGTTTGCATTTTAGGCTGGAGCAGGAGCCGGAGTCAATATTTTAGGTTCGAGCCGGAACAGGAGCCGGTGCCAAGCGAAATTTCAGACCTCTGCGAAATTTCTGACCTGTTTTTGTTTTTCAGTTATTTTGCTTCTCTGTAAAAAGAAGTAAAGTCTGGCAATTACTTTTTTGATGTGTGTTGTGCAAATTAAAACATTTTGGTTAGATGTCACGTACCCACAACAAGCTATAGCACGGGAATAACTTTAACCATTGAAAATTTTCTGACTTCGTCATTGGCCACAATTATTTTTCTTTTTCTCACCTTAACCCGACGTACTTACCTAAACACGAATTCCCAAGTCCTAACAACCAGTTTTATCAGTGTATTTGGTATGTAAAATATTGCATGCGTACATGGTGTGAAGTGAGAAATTTCGCAAGTCAGAAATGTCACTTGACACCGGAGTTGGCATTAAGGTCTGTGCAGGAGCCAATCAAAGTTTATAAGGGGCCTAATTTCTGTAATGATGCTTGTTGTTGTCAAACAGAATGAAATTAATTGAAACGTGTTTTCTGACCAGTGTCGTTGTATATTACAAAAGTGTGAAACTGTGTGGGAGTACCCATAAATATGAGAATGTTGGGCTAATGATGTGGGCAATCACACAAAACACATGCCAAAAAATAATGGTTAACAAAACAGATTATAGAAAACATAGATGAGCGAACTGTGAAATTTTTCAGTCCGAGTCCAGTCCTGATCCAATAAAATTGAATCCGATCCAGTCCTGATCTGTAAATTTTTGAAAATCATCAGTCCGATCCAGTCCTGATCCGCCAATGTAAAATCAGGTATTTTTATTTTGTCTTATAAGGCAAAATAACTACTGGAGCTATTTTACCTTCAGCTAAATATGATTGGTTCCAGGAGTGCTTTTGCCTCATGAGGCAAAATAGACAGCCTTTTGGTACTGCCAAAGTTTAATAAGTAAGTGTCTATTTGGCATTAGAGGTAAATCACTGCTGGAATTATTTTGCCATCATGAGAATCCGATTGGTAGGATTGGTCAAGTGATAATGAGGAAACAATTGGATTAGCATAAGGTCCTTGTAACATGACCTAAGACCCTAAACCTAAAACCAAACTCAAAACCTAAACCCAAAACCTAAACACAAAACTAAAACCCAAAATCGAAACCCAAAATCGAAACCCAAAACACAAAACATTAACCCAAAATCGAAGCCTAAAACTTAAACCCAAACCCAAACCTAAAAGCTGAACTTAAAACCTAAACAAGAACCGAAACCCTAAATGTAAACCCTAAACCAAAACTTAAACATACACCCTAAATGTAGGCTAAACCCTAAACCTAAACCCTAAACATTTTGAAAAAGTACATAAAAAGCACTCCTATCAAAGGTGTAATCTCTACTGGCTAACAGAGGTGTGCGGACTCTGTTTTTTTGACTCCTCATCCGATCCTGTTTGGCAAATTTTGAATCCGCATCCAGTTCGACTCCGCCACTACCATAATACAAGCAATACGACTCCTGTTTGACTCCGCATCAATGAAAGTCACGCATATTCCACATAATATAAACCAAGTGAGCACCATTTTATCTACTTCACAGTTAACACTCCTCTCATAAATTGTTATGTGCTTAACTTAAATTGATGGCAGTGTCTATTTTGCAGTCAAGATGCCGGCAGCAACAGGTTTGGCAGAAACGAAGTAAACATAAAAGATAAACCTTAAGCCTAACCCTAGCCTTAACCCTAACTGCAGCCCTAACGCTAGCCCAAAAGCTAACCCAAAGCCTAACACCTAAGCATAAGCTTTGGAAAATCTTGAGAAAAGTAACAAATAAAAAAGAAAAGTTGCCAAGGTGAGAGTCGAACTGAAAAGCAATGGCATACCAGACGTGAAGCATAATCGCTATGCTATGAGCAGCACGCCGATTGCATGACAAACTGACCGTTTTATTCGAATCGCTTCATGCCACGAGACCGAATGTTCGACTGGCGGCACAATGGCTCCAGCCGATCTATTTCCGCCAGAATCTTATAAAATAGACACTACCTAAATTGATATCAAAACATATGAAGCATTGATATAGACCAGGGGTCTCTTACTTATATGACCAGCATGCCAAATACAAATCCAACCCACAAAACCATTTCATTCGGCCTGGTAAGACATTTTGTCAATAATGAAATTAGGATATATCAACAACGAACTTGTTAATTCAGAATGAAACATATCCCAAAACAACGACATATAATCGATGTAGGCTACAATTGTTGCAGGTAAGTTGCCTCAACAAAGACCTTAGGCTGCTTGCAGTCTGTGGAAACTCAAAACAGCGGACTAAGATGCAAAGAAGGACGAACAAACTATGGGAACAAACCACAAAAGCATTTTCAGGACAACAGAGGAACAAGAAGGTTACCAGGGTGCAATTGCCCCAAGTAAACCCGCATAAGAAACCATGAAACAGCTACACAAAAACGCGGAATTACCACATATAGAAAAAAAGGAAACAGGAAGAGCATGTGATTTAAAACACATGACAGGAAAGCACATGACATAGAAAACAGCTACACCAAAAAGCAAGACTGCTATATATGGAAAGAAAGGAGGCAGGAAGGTCATGTGACAGATAAACACATGACACAACAGATGACAACAGAAAACTCATGATAGGAAAACACATGACAGGAAAAAGGCAAATGAAAAACGTTCATAACCCAAGAAAAAGGCAACACTTGCAAGAACGTCACAAGGAATGCTCGACAACAATACAAACTCAACCAATGAGAATGAGTCCTTAAAGAAATGAACCAATCACAGACAAGGAACAAAGAGGTGTTAATAAACTCTGAAAGAAATGACAGCTTTAAATAGAGCTGCTGATGGAACTAAAAGGTTGTTCTTACTTGACCCGTCGAAGTCTGCTTGACGTTAATCTTCCCGGCTTGTCCGCGGAGCAGACACCCCACTAAAAATGGCTTGTCCGGTTTAATCTCTGTTAAGCTGAATGATAAAAATGACTTGTCCAGATGAAGTTCTGTCACTCGAACTTATAAAAATGGTTTGTCAGGACGAAACTCTGTTAATTGAATTTAGAGTCTTTTTTTATATGTAAATTAAATATTGTCTCCTAAAGATATAAGATATAGTTTGTGCGGTTTAACTTCAGGCAAACAAGATAGGAGATGCGTTTGTTGAAAGGATAATACTTTTGACTTGAAATTTACCTTTGGTGGTTATTGATTGAGAATAATCTCTGTCAGTAAGTAATTTCTTTGCCTTTAGAGGTTTTGCCTCTTTCCGCTACCTGCTTCGTATGTCTCCTACAACTTGTTGTATGCAACTTGTATGACGACGCAGTTAAACTGCACTCGGCAGAGGTCACTTCTGGTTGATAACGTCACACTTAGATATTTTTGTACCTAACTGTATCCTGCTCGGCATGTCTGTCACTTCTCGTTTTGTGACACGCTTGGGTCGAACCCAGCTCGGCAGAGGTCATGAAAACACTTTGATTCTTCTCCGAATCACCCTTCTGCCAGAGGTTCTCTTCGAGTTAACAGTAACACCACCAAGACTTGATTGGTGACAAACTTTCTCACGAATGAACAAGTCTTGTTTTCCAGGCAGAATCGTTGTTAGCTAGATGCAACTTATCAGTCAGCCAAAAGTACAGAAAGCGTATCACAGAAAAAGAAAGTGAGAAATAAGCGCAGTGAGAATAGCTCTTAACTAAAGTATTGAAGTCATAAGTAATAAGGAGTTGGTAAATAACTAATGATTCTGCTATTGTAAATTTGAGTAGGATGACTACAACTAGGCAGGTTATAATAAACCTGAAGACGATAGGTTGAGATGCTTCTTACACAAATGAGTAAGTACGTCTAGCCCGGCCTATTGGGTTGTGAACCAGCCATTATAAGCTGCGAATATGATCCATGACTTTGCTATAAATGTCACAATATTATAGGCTTTATAGCTAAGTCTAAAGCAAGTCCATATCACCTCCCGGAGTCATATGACTTGTTTCACAATCATCGCTGGTGAATGAGTAGCCTGAACAAAGTCTTGCCAAATGCCACTTTTCTCACCAGCAGAAGGCCTTTCTGACAGCTTTCCATCCTTTAGCAGCTTAAGCACAGAGTTGTGTTCTGCCATATAAACTACTTGAGACTATTAGTTGGGCTACTTTATAATGCAATGTTACGCTTAGGCCTACAAAGTGCAGTACAGTAGACTACCTGAACGTTTCAGCACTTCCTGGTGGAAAAAGTAGCCTAAAAATGTCTTCAAAATGCAAGTCCAATGAAACTAATGCAGGAATCTTATATATACAGGGTATTTCACAATTGTTGAAACAGAGCGATTGGGCACAAATCCAGGATTTTAAATGATACCACAATGATGATTACATTTATTGAAAGGTGAAAAGATAACA
>JGI24021J15306_10013230_pt1 | contig 10250 bp, 7 predicted proteins | sample Ectturendosymbi1_FD_15306 | JGI IMG/M metagenome (IMG submission 15306) | reverse complement strand
TGGCCCGATTGGCGCCTTCCAGGTCCGAGACCCGCGACCGCCACTTCGCTTCCAACTCACGCTTTTCGTCAACGAGGGTCGACTCGAGTTCTTTCGATCGACGATCGCCGTCTGACGTCAGCGCTGCGAGTTGCCGTTCCAGCTTCGCACTTTCCGCGCGTCGCGATTCCAGTTCTTCGCGCAGCGAGTTGACCAGAGTCCGCTGTTGGTCGAGTTGCGCGGCTAGGCTGCTGTTGGACTCAGTCAGTTTCTTCAACTCGGCCTCAGAACGCTGCAAACTTCCCACTCTCAGCTTCTCGTCGTCAACTCTCGTGAACTCGATAGTCTGAACTCGTTCTTCCAACTCGGTTTTGACTCGTGAAAGGCGATTGTTGTCGTCGGTGAGCGTCTGCAGCAACTCGACTTTCGACTTAAGCTCTTCTTCTGCTCTTTTCAGTTGAGCGTCCAGGTCTTCTACCACAATGCTCTTCTTCTGGAAAGCATCTTCAGCAGAGTCGACGGTTGATTTCAGGTCATCATTAGCGACTTCCAGATCTCGAATCTTCTCCTGGAGGCCGCGAACTTTCTTCTCGAAACCGTCGATTGTCACTTGAGCTGAACCGAGCGACTCGCGCAGTGACTCGTTTTTGTTTTGAAGCACTGCGACCGAGTTGGCGTCATCACTCAGCTGACCAATCTGTCTTTCTAAGGACGACTTTGCTTCTTCCAAAACAAGGCACTGCTGTTGCAGCAGCGTAAGATCTTCCTCGTGGCGACTGTTGATATCTCCCATCTGGGCATCGTGCTCAGATTTCAAGGAGTCTAATTGCTTCTCATACTTATCTTTCAACTCAGCGATGGCCTTTTCGTTATCAACACGCATTTCCATCATCCTTCTTTCGCGATCCTGACTCATTTTTAAATTCTGATCAGAACTGTTCCTTAAACCTTCCATCTGCACAGCGAGTTCGTTGACGGACACAGCTTTTGCAGCCGCATCCTTCTCTGCACGACCTAGTTTCTTCTTCGCATCTTCCAGCTCCGTGCGCAGGTCTTCCGTGTCTTGAGCAGCAGATGACAGCTTCTTCTCAAGTCGTTCGATCTCGTTTTTCAGCATTGTTCCTTCTTCTTCGTCATTCTCATGCAACTTCACCAACGCATCGATCCTTTTACGCTCGTCCGCTTTCAGAACGTCGATTTCCGACTTCAACCTTTCGATGTCCGCTTCTTTTGACTGCAGCACGGATGAAAACTCCTCCTCCGAGCCCTGGCTCTTCTTGTGAAAATCTTCCATTTCTTTCATGACTCGTTCGTGTTCTTTTTTCAGCTCGTTCATCTTCGCGATGGTCGCCATCTGTTCGTCTTCCATCGTCTTCCGTTTCAATTCGACAGCATCCAACTTGCTTTCGGACTTTTGCAGATCTTCCAAATGCTCCTTCGCTTGGCTACGAAGCAGAAGCATCAGCTCTTCGTTGTCGCGTTCAAGCTCCGATAATCGTTCGAGCGAAGCGGCGTGTTCTTTTTCCTGGCCGTCGAGCTGTGCAGTCATGCGCATCCGATCCTGTTCAAACGATGCCAGAGCAGTTTTCCCGCCATCTTCCGCTGCCGCCAATTTGGCGCTCAGCTCGTCTCTTTCCTGCTCCAGACACGACACCCGAGCAAGAGCTTGGTTTTTCAAAGCTTTGGCTTGATCAAGCTTGACAACGGCCGCTTCCAGTTCGCCAGCGACTCCTGAGAGCTTATCACGGGTCTCATCGACCTCTGTTTCTGCGTTCAACATGTTCTCTTCAACATCGGTAACTCTTTGCATCAAGCGCTCGTTTTCATCTCGGAGCTGTTCGACGAGAGACGCATTTCGCTGATTTGCTTCTTTCAAACGTTCCTCATCGTGGGCTCGGCGATCAGCTTCATCGACAACGTTGCCAGATTGCTCGATCTGCTTCTTCAGTTCTTGGATGCTCGCTTCCACTTCCGTGTTACGTTCCTGCGGACAACACACGGCATGTTTCAGAAACTAAGTGAGTTGCCCAACTACCTGAGATTGTTTGACGCGTGACACGTACAACCCTCCTACTAAATAAAAAGGATTATGTGGTCACTTCTCTTAGTAAGTTTCTGTAAGAGACAAAAGAGTTTTTTCAAAAACTGCCAATGCAGTTGACGTCGACATCCCTTGATTCGTAAAAACTGCTGCTAAAATTCCAGCACATTTTGGAACTATCTGACCTGACAACGCGCTAGTGTTGGATGAATTCGCCAGCCCTGTCTTCAATCCTGGCTATCCCCCCTACCTTTGATTGTGAAGCATTGCGCTGAGACCAGGAACGCAAGCAGCTGAAATTATCAGAGGTGTGGGCGAAAATGATCGTAACTTGTTATTGCACCTAACAAATAAAGAACTTCTTGGCGCTTTCACAATGTTTTTTAAATTTTCGAATTTTCGTGGCGCGAGCAAATTACTCGGTTGCCCCGCTCTGCCCTGGCTGAGCGAGCGGACTAACGAACCGAAGCCAGGAAATAACCCAAGCAGTGTACAGACTGCTGTTGTTCGCCGATGATTCAAAACAGAAGCAAGTCTGACTCACCGTCGATCGACGAAGCTCATCCTGGCTCGCTTTCAACTTGCGGCTCAGCTCGTCGCGAATCATCAAAAGCTGAGACATCTCGTCCTGATGCTGGCTGTCGAGCGCCTCCAGTGCCTGGTCCAGGTCAGCTTTCTCCATTCTGGGCGAAGAAGAGAGCTTTACGTCACGAGCCCGACCGCACCGCCTCTGCTCTGTGCGGCAAGTTACGGGGAAAGTAACGGATGCGCGACGCAAATGAAACCGCTTCGCCAGAAACAGAAACGGGCGGAGCTATTGTGTGCCCGAACCGGCATTCTGAACGAGCGCGTAAAAAAAACCTTTTAACTGCTACGGCACGTGATATTTCAAGTCAAGTGTAAAAGCGCCTCTTGTAACAAANCACCCAAACTCTTGAAAATCGAAACTCGTTGCCTTCGCTTTTAACCTTGTAGACGCACATACTACGCTAAAAATATAAACATCAGAAACCACCAAACCCACTGTTACAGCTTATCACAGACCTGCTGCTGTCCAACTCGTCAGACGCGCTTTTTAGAGCCGCTTCCAGACGCTTCTTCTCAGCTAGCGCTTGTTCAAGACCTTGTCGCAAACCTTCCGCTTGGTCTACAAACACGAAACAAAAATTATTATACTGAGGCAGAGAGTGCAGGGCAAAAAGTAGTTGAAACCGGCACTGACAGGAACTGAACTAAAACGCGCCGCAAGAAAGAGCTGGAGAGCAGCTAACATTCCAGCAGTCTTTTAACCCGATAATGGCAACGATTGGTTGGTCGTTGACCTCCCTATGGTCGTGGCTGGCGCGATGCTGAACTTACTACTGACCAGCAAACAATCAAACTGCCCGGTTTTCTCAAGTTTCAATTCGATTACGACCAAAATTGCACAAGTCGCCATTCTGCAGCAACTCGCTGGGAGTTGCGCCTGATCTTCAGCGATGACCCGGCTGTAATAAGCATCGCATTCCCAGCTGAACTATTATAACAAGTACGTGTTACTTATATCAGCACGATGGTGGTGACGTCGGCTGTGGCATGCACTGCTAAAGGCTGACACAGCGGCCGACCGCTGAACCAACACGAATAGCGTTTGGCCGGGGTGCTAAAACTAACACTGGTATCGGAATGGAGCTTGTTAAGCAAACTTGGCAGGAAGAGGGGAAAAAGGTTTTCCGAGGTCGCTGTGTCAAGCCGCAGCGCGGCGCGACAACCGCCGAGTCTCAATTAAGCGGCGTTTTGCAGAAAAGAAAAGAACTTCTCGTTTGACCTTGGCGGCTGCACAGAACGTGGGCAAGCCGCCGTTGAAGGAGAACGAAGGAAACAAGGAAACTTTCGCGGGATATCGTTGACATTTTCCGGCGCGGCTTTCGCGTTCGATTACCGACTTCTCGCTCTTTGCACTATCTGTCGGTGACTTGCGGATCAATAAATGCGCGAGACCCGACATCGCATCCATTAGCGCAGCGTGCGAGTTCGAACCGAGGCCGCAACACTGACCTTTCTCGCCTTGAGCGTCAGCGATCGACATGTTCAACTCCTCCTCCAGGTTCAGGGCGGCGAGCTGGAGCTGCTCCTGAAAGAGGGGGTGAAACAATGATGTTGTACTTCAGGCAGTTGTGCACAAAAAAATAGGCACAAGGCGATTCAGGTCAAGTCAAGTTCGTTTTTCGCGGGATTTTTGAAAAATGCCAAGCTAAAATGTGCGCCACGTGAACAAAACAAATCTGTCACTTCCGGTTTTCAAACCAAAACTTGACGAAACAATTGACTATTTTCGCAGAACATCTCCAGATCTTTAGCCGACAAAAACAAACATCCGCTGCACAAGAAGGAAAAGAACACCCGGACTCTATTCTAGTAACAGTGAAGAAACCAACCTTTTCTTGCAGCAATTTGTGCTTGTCTTTCTCCAAGTTCTCTCTCGCCTCCTTCAGCTCGGCCAGTTCCCGTTTCAAGTCAGCGACAGCAGACTCTCGTTCGCCGACGTCTGAATCCGGCTTGACCTTTGCCTGCGAGAAAACAGCGCACTTAAGCGGTTAGGCCAAGCGCTCTCGAAGAGAAAAAAAAGTAACTGCAAAGTCCGTAAGAGCGACAGGAACAGAAAGGGCTGATGGAGAAGCCCAGTTGCACATTTTGTAAACTGTACAGTTGAAAGATGCTACGCTAATCGCGCTAGCAGACTTTAGCGCCTGGTCCATGACCGAGGAGAACAACAAGTACCTGTTAAACTCGTCAATCACAAAGACGGTAACCGAAAGACGAATGTGCGACTGAGTGTTTCAAACATCGCGCAAGATGTTGAAAACAAGGCGGGGAAGATCTGTACCTCGGTGGCAGGCAGGCTTTCGTCACTCGGTTCCGTGCGCACCAGCTGAGCTTGATATCTGTCAAGCATCAACTGCAGTGAGGTTTTCTCGTTTTGCCAATCCTTCTTCACCATTTCGTACTGAGCAATCTCGGCCTCGTACTCTTCAACCTTTTTGCCAGAACAAAACACGGCGGTTTAAGGCTATTTGCTTTTGAGAAATAACCCAACTGTTTCGACGAACACAAAGAATCGTGGTTCAAGGGATCAAGTCCACGAGAAGCAGGCGGTGCAAGCAAGGATAGACGAAGTGTTGATTTATATGCAAAACTGAAAAGCCGCGAACAGAAACATCAGCATTTTCATCAAAGAGCAGTTGTTACTTATCAATCAACCGACAAAGTGAGTCTCCACTGAAATTCAAATCGCAATAAAATAATACGTAAAGAACGAGTTGCGCGAAGCACAAGAGACATGAAACTTATTGTTAAATACATGATAATCATGAACATAAACCGCGTCACTACCTGCTTTTGCAGAGCTTGTAGCGTCAGGGTGAGGTCTCCGCCGACGGCGCTGACTTCGCAGTCGTCGTTGTCGTGTTCGGCGATGAAGAGAAACTTCTCGTCCGTTTTACCCCTGGGTGAGCTCTGGTACAGGGGCTGCATGAGGTGCTGGGGTAGTGTGGCGGAAGATGGATTGCTTTGAAGCCTAGAACGAATGTACATGAGTTTTGCAATAACATGTTATCACTGGAACGGAGAAAAAGCAGGAAGCAAAAATCTATCCGTGCGCGGAAAGGCAAAGACACCTTGAAATGAGGGAAGCTGCGGGTTTTTGCAGAGAAAACTTGCTGGTTTGTGACGTCCGACGATCTCTTAGGCATACATTTGCGTGACACCAGTTTGAATGGGAATATGATAGTCAGTCAGTAGCACGACAAAAGGGTTGGGACTTTAATTCGAGACTAACTCGAGGCACCTCGGACCGCAATGACCTCCAACACCTGGAAGGGGGTGAGGAGTTTGAAATACAGGGTTCCTAAGGGATTTGAAAATAAATTTCCAAACCTTTTCCTGACTTTTTCAAGACTTAAACTTTTCCGCAGTACATACCCAGGTCAACCATAAGCACTATAACAGTTAACAGGATGAAAGTACACAATTATTATCAATCCAGAATAAAATATTATGAAAATGCATGTGAAAAGATCAAGTCTGGAAAATTTTTTTCTTTTTCCATACTAACAGACAAAAAAAATTAGCCAAACTTTTCCAGGATAGAAAATGACCAAACTTTTTCCATACTTTACAACAGGGGTTCCCAACCGGGGGTACTCGTCCCCCAAGGGGTACGAGATTGAACATCAAGGGGTACGAATATCTTTGGGTCACAGAGCAGCTTATATATCTCTTATAGAGCAATATATATCTCAAAATTTTTTGGGGGTACTAAGAATGCTCTGACCCGACAAAGTGTACGAGCAGCAAAAAAGGTTGGGATCCCCTGCTTTACAAGCTCCGTAGCAACCCTGGAAATACACGAAGTTGTTCGCAGAACACCTTGAAGTCAGGCAAACGCCCACAACACACCCACCTCTCCGCATCCCATTCGCCGCTCTGCTTTTCATCTTTCAATTGGTCGATCTCTTCGCGCAGGCGCGCACCAGAATCGCGCAGCAGTTTCAGTTCGTCAATCAGGTCGAGATCGTCCGCGTCTGGGGTGGGCACGCCCAAAGCTAAGCGCAGGTCTGTGGAAGTTGGGAAGCAACTGATGAAACCCAACGGGCCGAACGTGCGCACGCGCGAAATCTCGTGCGGCGCGCGTGAACATTCAAAATGGCCCGTATCAGAAAATACACCATCGCGCCAAAACGAAGTTCCACGGTGAGCAGATATTTCGACTGATAGACAAAGACACGTCTTTCGCGCTGCTAACAGTTTTCTATCCTTATTTTCTTCAGGAAGATAAAGGTAGAATTTTAGCATAGAATAAAACCATTTTTTCGGCCCGCCTGCGATATTCCACAATTCATGCGACCCGTGACAGTAAGTGGGTTCTTCAACCCTGCCTTAAACGAATAACACAAGCTCGCAATGCATTACAACCGAGCTAACCAGAAGCCCGACTTTGGTTAGTCAAAGGGCGCCAGTTTCTACACACGGCACTGCAGCGAGTGGCCGAGTACGGTACGCAACGATTGCGAGACGTGCGCAGTTAAAGCGATCTGATCTGCCAGTGCCGCAACTGACATTGAAGCCAACGATCAAGTCGTACCCTGGCTTTACTGCTGCACGAAAGCAATCGCGCTCCACCACACCCCAGAAGACGAACGCTGCAATACAAACGCAATAAGTTAGTGTCGCCTGACCTTTGACCCCTCGCCTGATCCCGGTCGGAAATAACTCGCTGAGCAGAAACGCTCGCTTGCAGCTCCCGCCCTGAGCGCGCGCTTCGTCAACTGAATTATTAACAAAGAGACGACAACATGCAGCGTAATTTGCTCGCGTTGTGCTTACGCATTACGCAGTAAGCGCGCGATCATCTTTAACGTTCGATTCGATCGAGGCTGCGAGGGGGGCACGCGAAAGATTGACACCACATCGTTCCACTTGCAAGTTGCTGCCAGGCCCGCAACCAGGGCGAAGGGGCAACCGGGCGAATCCCCCCCCCTCGAAAAATGTTAATAACATGTTCATTTATCCGGTACAACAAGCTGCAATCATTTTACTGCCCCTCCCAAAAAGTAGTACAAGTTACACTCATTTTGCCCACCTCGCAAACATCAGCTGGCTGCTGTTGCCCAGTAACCACATAATCAATGCAAGTCGCTGGCTCAGCGCGCAGAGTTTGAATCAAAGCTTAAGGCGCGACGAGGAACATGCGCGCGCACTGGCCGCGGTTCTTCAACGCGTTCCTGCGATTTTCAACACTGCAAGCAGCTGGCGAGTTTCACNCCCCCCCCCACTCTCCCCTTGACCTTAAATTGCTGCGGCGAAAATTTCTCGCCACTGTCAGTAGAACTAGAACTCCTGAATATTTAAAAGCTGGTTGCACTGCCCTTGTCAACAGCACTTAAAATCTCGCACACTGCGCTGGCAAGACACAAGCATCCCGGTCGCGCATCCCGCACCGTTCTGACAACAAGAAAGCGCACGAACAGGCCTTCCCGTTCTCTTGTACGACGCACTCGGCATACCGGAGCCTTCTTTCGGCGACGGCAAACAAAACAGAGCGTGCCGACACACACCGCTCGGCGTTGCGAGTCGGCGACGGCAGCGCAAGTCACATTACCAGCTATTCGAGGCTCGCACGCGAAAAATCCCTGGCTTGCGTCGACAAGCTCGTTTCGTTATTACGCTTTAAATAATAATGGTCAGTTACCAACGACGGAAATGCACTTGGTTACCGGCAGTCGCATCGCAAAGATCCGATGGTAATGTTACTCGTCGAGCGCATCGTTTGTTACGAAACAATAATAGCCCAGCGACTTTTCAGACCTTGCGACACCAATCGCGTAGTGACCGAGCGTCAATAACTCGACACGTCCCTGAAACAAAGGCCGAGCGAGTCCCCGGTGTCAGGGGTTCGTGTTGCACGCGTAAGGACAATTAGACCGCGTTGTGCTCGGAAATCTGCAAAACAACCTTAGAGACCGAACATGAGCGGTTCGTCGGACAACGAAAGCAGAGCTGACGCAATAGGTCGGTGGAGCAACGCTGAGTTCTTAATCCTGAGTGTCAGGGTCAGCGAGAGACGATTTGTCGATTGGTTCCGGTGAGGACCTGGCCTCGTCAGCGGATAAGCTTCTAGTTTGTTTTTTTTCAAAACCAAGTGAATCAACGCAGGGGCGTACCGAGGTTAGATGTCGTCCGGGGCAAGAATCAAGTTTGGCGCCCCCATGTTCGAACTTGAGGTCTTTCGGAAGCGAATGTACTGGATTGAAGAAAGTACTTGCGACATTGTTGGGACTTTTTGGCGCCCCCGCAGTCATTCAGTGCCCCCAGAATGACTCGGCGCCCGGGAAATTGCGCCACCTTTGCCCCCCCTCGTCACGCCCCTGGAATCGCGGTAGGCAGGTGTTTAAACAATAACATTGATGATGCTGAGGGACGCGTATTCATCGATAACATGCAAAAATTTAACGGCAGGTTTTTGATAAAAGTAGCGTTTTAATAAAAATGTTCTGAAACATTTTCGCCTGTTATTGAAGATCTTTTGCTCTGGTTTCAGACTAGCAACAACAGATTATTTTCTATCTTGCGATGGGAGGGGACCTTACACAACTGTTTTTCTGCACAAAGCTGCTTAGAATCGTTTTGATCGAGTTATGGAAAGTTACTCGCAATACCTCAACGAGCGACGTCAAAGTAACAACGTGCACACGCTTCGCAAACCGCCTGGGTCGACCTTGGCGCACAAGCAGAAATAGCTTAGAAGTGAAAAAAATTGCGACAACGTGGTTGGCAATACATAAAAAGGGCTTATGACGTCAGTACATATCTGAACCAACAGTCAAACCCTAAAACACAAACAAACACGGACAGCACACACACGTTGCCCGGTCGGCCACCGGGGGTCGATTGTCGGGGTTTGGACCAAAACAATTGAAAGCAAGTGGACGATGAGGTGGTGCCGGGTGCTTCTAGTTTGACAACCTTTTTGAGCCGAAAAAACGTTTTTCACTGTTTTTGCCACTTGATAAAACACCTAGATCGCCTACCTTCGTCTTTTTTTTTACCAAAATGATAAAACACCGAAATCCGCGCGAAAAAAACACCGAGATTTTTGAGCCGGATGACTCATCTAGAGACCCGCAGCCGAAGACTTATTGTCGAGAAGACATTTATATATTAAAAGGACTTCGGCAAACATCCACGACTGCACCGTAGATGTCGTTCCGTGTTTGCATTGGCGTTGATTGAGCACGGCAAGTGCTCAACAAAACCCACAGCATTAAGAAAAAATGTTTCGCGGTTATTATCACACCGAGCGAGGAGGTCTGTGACCACAAGCGTCTTCACCTGTTAAAGCCTTCGAGAACGTGGCGTGTTTCTCATTGGACGACGACTCGAGTTCTCGGCTTAATTGCTCCAGTTTCAGTTTTTCGGCGTTCGCGAGCGACAGGCTCGCCTCCATCTCGCCAAGACGTCGCTTCTGTTCGTCGCTATCTTTTGTCATTTCTTCCATTTTGGACTTTTGCGCCTGGAACAAAGAGAGATTGAAACTCTCCTTCGGGCGCTCGCAACCAGTGGCGAAAATAGAGGTTTGAGCCAGGGGTGGGGGTAACTTAGTCGACGGGGGCCCATTGGCCAACGCTCAGAAAATAGTTGAGATATGATAGTAAGCCCGGATGTGGATGTATATACAAAAACCCGAATTCAC
>JGI24021J15306_10013228_pt1 | contig 10251 bp, 8 predicted proteins | sample Ectturendosymbi1_FD_15306 | JGI IMG/M metagenome (IMG submission 15306) | reverse complement strand
TGGATTATTACGAGAGTGGCGGGTTCGTTTAGATCAGGGATGGGCAAACTAGGCCCGCGGGCCGCATGCGGCCCGCCGGGAGTTGAAGAAACTCCTACGCATGTAGAAGTTTATGAAACATTCACTATTTTCATAAAAACGTGGAATTTTATGAAAATAGTTTATGTTTCAGTTCTAACTATAACTGTGTGAATAGCATTAAACGTACCGAGTGTGAAATATGAAAATGGTTTGTAATATGAATATGTGGTTATTTACACACTGAATAAATGTTCCTACTTTGTAAGGAGAGTGTGCGGTCCTCGGCTGCAAGATTTTTAAAAAATGTGGCCCTCCGTCGCAAAACGTTTGCCCACCCCTGGTTTAGATTGACGTCAAAGGTATATGGGTAAACTGCAGATGGTCTGTTTTGTTTTGGGAAGCGTGGTGCCATGAAAGAGCTGATGTCTGGTTGACCCCTTTTTACATGCTATTCTCATTTTTTTCCTTTTCTTTTTTCTTTTCTTTTTTGTGCACCAGATTTATAAATATGCATTTTGTGTAGTTTGTTCGAAATACCGGACCAACATGTTCAGGCTGCAACTGTAGGTTTTTCTAAAAACAGAGGCTACTGTTAATGAACAGCAAAAAGGAAATTCTAATGCAGTTAAACCACCAAAAATTAGACGATTTGTTTTTTTGTTAGGCAATCGATAGATTATATAACGCGTAAAATTTATATATAATCTTTACATATAAAATTAGATAGATATAACGGTGCATTGCAGGAATATTTTGTTGCGCTGATGTCGCTGGTCCTGATTCCAAAACTACTTGTTGTCGCTCATGTTAACCGGAAATGCTGGGTTTGATCTAATTCATTAGTCACGAAACGTGGTGCTTTTGGATCAATTCCTTCATGTCACTCAACGAGGATCAGTACCAAAATTGACAATTTCCTTGTCCTACGTACGAAAGGCAGTGAACAACTGTCTCTGTACAATTTTGACTTGAGAGTGAATAGCTTTGAACACATGAAAAATCATTGAAGGTAAATCCACATAAAAAGAAGGCAAAGTTTCCAAAAATGAAACTTGTTCCAATATCCCATTACTATCTGTCTCCGACATTCCTGACTCGTCGTCTTTCGCGTTACAGAATATTATGTTTCTCAACGACAAGAATCAACACATCGGCAAGCATTTTTGCAGCTTAGCTGCGTGTTTCACAACCCCTAAAAATACAGTGTGCAGCTCATGAAATGCTTAATCAGGGTCTTTCTATCTGTGAAAACGTAGTCATGCATTCCATTATGTTGGAACAAAGACTTTGGACAAAGCGTTTGTTTAAAAAAATAATCATTTTTCCACAATAGTTTACCGTTTTTCACTGATCTCTTGAAGTTTAGTCAAGCATGTTTTACGTTCCAGCAACATAAACATCGCTAGAAATGTCACATCTCGTTTTTTGATCATCCCTGCTACACACTTTATAGCGGAAAATTCATGATGATGCAAGAATTTAGTAGGTATGCCTTAAACTACACAACGACAAAAATATCTTATTGAATTTTCAGAAGCAGGCAATAAGCGAAAAGTTTTGAAAATTCCCAATGTGCAACTGGTTTGATCAATGTCTTGCAATTCAATATTTAATTTTCTATTATTGAGTTTTGGCGATACAGAAGAATTTTTCTTTTCCGACATGCGATGGTGGCGTTATATTTTGGCATAATTGTCGCTATGATGTATGGTGAAGTGTTTGTTATTTCTCTGCACTAGGACAGAAAAGATGCCTGGTGTTTGAGGTTTTGGGAAACCGAATCGTACAAGTTGATCGTGCCAGGAGTAAATCATTCTGCTCTATTTCTATGCACAGACATCAGATAAGAAGTGATGAATTGACATTGCATGAAATCAATCATAGGGCGGTCGCGCTAACGTATGTGAGATAAGAAAACTCCATAAATGCCTGAAGCGCAAAAGACCCCGGAGTGCTTCTTGGAGGCAGCTGCTTGCCACCATCAACGTAAAGTAATAGTGTTTGATTAACGTCAACCTTGCTTCATTGTTGCTTCACTCTGATGGTTCAGCTTCATTTCCATAAATGTTACATGAGAATTATTGGGAATTTTTGTAGTGATAGTGAAATAATTGGAGCAGAGTTTCTTGTGACGTGAATTATTATTGACATTGTGCCTCAAATCTACTGATATCAGATCGAAAATTATATCTAATTAGATGTTGCCAAATCAGCACATACAAACCAACTACCGGGCATTGTGCGCTCGTCAAAACCACAGGGTATTTCCAGGGTCTATGATGCGACGGTCCGCAGTGGTTTCATGTTCGAACTACCCTTACAAAAGCGCGTGCTGTCTTGTCCTTGCACTACTGAAAATTATATTGAAGAAGTGAGAATAGAAGTCTGCAGACTGGGATGTGAAGCACATCACTCTGCTCTGTTTCCTGGTGGTGTGTTGCGCAAGTTTGATCTTCGCTCAAGCACCTACACCGAACAACTTTATTGGTGCACCTCTTCCTGAAATAAAGTGAAACGTGAACATACTTCAAAGCAACAAACACAGTACTTTAAGGAAAATGCAACCTGCATTGAAAAAGCAAATTGAAAGAAACGAAGCTTGGGTTTCTTGCAGCCCTCATGAGATTGACGTATGTACAAATATTTGTAGGGATGATTGAGCCATTGCTCGCAGAATCTTTTATTTTTTTTCAATCCATAACTTCAAACGTGTGATGATCGTGTAAGTATATTAATGGATGAACGTTATGCTCGAAAACATTTTTGAAATTTAGGGATTTTGCAATTAAATTGCACAAGCATGATATTTTTTTTACTTTTTGGAGGAGAAAGCTCTTTGGATGATATTAACGTTACTCTTAAAAGACTGTAATGCTTGATAAAGTGACAGCACTGTAATTTAGCTTTGACGATAATTGCCAGCAAAGTGAATAATGTAAATGTATAGGTCGTTTGACATTTGTTACATTGAGATTAAAACAACCTGAAAGAATCTAGGATTTGTTGTCTATCTCCGCGAAAAACAAAAATTTTAGCTTTTCTGCTGGATGGGAATTGCTTTACTTTGCTTTTTCCACATGTTAATTTTTAATTGATTTCATGTAATGAGTTTCAAATTGTGACCTTCATTTAAAAAATGCACCTTTAAGAAATTTATACTATTTACAGATTGCATTTTTTGCTGACTGGTCTGTGCAGTGACAAGGAACCTCAAAAAAATAATTTTTTTCTGCCTCTGCGACAACAGACATGAGTTGCGTAGATTATTCAATCCTGATGTGCATGTAGCTTTCTTAGAAAAGTAAATTTTTGAAGGAGCCTTGGTTTCAACCCTGCACTCACGTTTGTTGATGTGCAGAGAACTTCTGCTGTCCAGTGGCACGTGAATATTATTGGACTTCGTGGATGGATTTCGACGATCCTTTCAATACTCTTCACAATAATCAAGACAATGAGTTGATTTTGCACTGAAAAGTCTGCAAATGTTCTTATGCAACCTTCCCCATTCTAAACCGCTACACCCATTGCGATCGATGCCGAGTTTAAGAACGGCGGTGTGTGGTCACCGTGGTGGAACAGTGGAAACTCGCTATCTTATTTTGACCATGTCAATGGCTCACTGGGCAAAATTGATGGGAAAAAATGCAAAGATTTTCGAGTCCGCTTTTGTTGTCCATGGAGATGATAATTCAGAAGCCCAACCCAGCCTACGGGTTACGCAAATAAACCCTCCAATAAAAACATAAGTGAGCATTGCAATATTATAACTGCAAAGGAAACCCAAAGAGCGGTGCATGCAATGATAAGCATTTGACTGCGTTTTCGATGCTTCATCCCGATTTTTCCAAATCCAGTTTTCTCAAATGGTTTTGGTGAGTGCGTTTGTGGATTCTGCCCTTGGATCGTACCGTGTTGCTTACATTTTCTCGTCTTATTTCACGCTCGTTCATTTCCCTAACCCTACATTGCATTACGTACTTGCACACAAAATATGAATAAAATTTACTCACGTGATCAAACAGGGTCAAGTGGAATTATATACTTGTAGTTTTAGGGAAACATGCTGCACCTGAGCAATGTAATCTCAGTGGACGAAAATGTTTATAATTATCGTGAAAAATACATAACGTTCTTAGTGTTACGCAGCAAATGATAAATTACATACGACAAGGCGAGAAACGAAAAATGTACAGACAATTGTTTGACGCATTTGGAAATAATGTATAAAGCTTTGATAAAAACAATGAATTGTGAAACGTGAAAAACACTGGAAAAAAAAACAGGAAACTCCTTTCGAAACCTTTGACCGCAGAAGTCGATATGTCGGCTTTTTCGGCGCGATTTTGGCGATAACTTGCGAAACCCTGAAACTACAAGTAAGGCATTGCAGGAAAGATTTTGTGGCGGCGCATCTTGTGAAGTCTTGATGGTGCATTTGTGACGTCAGGTCGAAAAAAAAAACGATTTTGGCGTGACCAAAATAGCAGTGGTTTTGTTCAAAGCCCTGTGAAGACAACATGAATCACGTTATGTCTTACAAATATAATATGTAATACAAATCGTCTATGCTTACGATAAAATTAAATATTAAGGAATCTATCTCAAAACTGATGCCTTTGGCTACACGTGTTATACGATGCTGTCGCAGTTTTCATATTTCATTTGAATTGATTTTTGGGATCGTTCGGGAAGGGATGAAACCAATTGTTACCAATGAAAGATACAGCCTGAAACAGACAAACATCTGTTGGCAGATTTGGAAAAAAGAAACAAACGGCTGGGAAATATCATTATATAAACGGCAAATGGAAACCGATAATAATGCGGAAAATGTTATAAACATTTTAAAGGCAAAACAATGTCATTGTTATGTTGACAAACACTATCAAGTAATGTGATGCGTTGCCCTCGTGTCTTCTACGGTTTCGGTAAGTCGAGCCCAGTTGATTGAGAAAATGGAATGTCTGAGAATTGTTTTAATGCAACGTGTTGATTGGGCTAATACCAGTGGGTCTCCTTGCTCATTTTTCCGCTAAAACTGGAGTTTCTTCAAACGGTTTCAAACAAGAACCACAAACGCGTTATCGATTTCTTGTAAACACGTTGCTGAACGCTCTGCTCCAAATATCCTGAGGTGTGATAAGCACAGCGCGCAAATAAACGCTTATCAGCGTCGTTCCAGCACGTTCGTTGCTTACGTGCTGGCAACGAAACTTGTAGCTGCCAACACTGCAGTTTGTTGTGACGTAAAGCATTTCAAAATTTTGTCGTTTCGATGATCGCCAAAATAATGTCAACAGTGGCAACTGCAATGCATCGAACTTGAGACTGCAAAGCCTCGAAATGGTGGCAACTGCAATGCATCAAACATAAATTGTAATGCAACTTCAGACTGAAATGCAACTGCAATGCATCAAACTCCAGGTTACCCCTAGATGTTTGGCCGTTGCACGGTGCGTGAGCCTAGTTCCGTTTAGGCAGATGTTTCTAGAACTCCTTAGTATACCGCATGTAACCCCACGCATTTTCTTCGGAACCAAATGTACGAGAACAAATTCGCGTCGGGCCCTGTCCAAGCGGAAAGGAAAGTAAATTATCTGACTTAATTAATTCTACAATTAATCTATCTTATTCCGATAGTAGGGGCGACTGATTTCGTAGCGAGACCCTAATGTGAGCCCCAACTTGCAACAACGCATATCAACCGTTTCTGCCAAATTGAACATTTTGTGAAAGAGAGCGATGGTTTCATTTGATTGCATTGAAATGAACATTTCAGTGACGATGGTTGTAACATTAGAAGAGACCAGAATTGCAAAGCAGGCTATATGCTGAAAACGCATGTGCATTTGTTGGAGTTAGTTTTGTAGCTTTCCAAACAGGTATGTTTTTTTCTGATATTTTGCACCACGGGTGTTAAACTTTAACCCCGCTCAGGTAACCTCTTCCCAGTTTAGGCAAACGGTTCGTGAAGTTAAATTTGAAATTGTTTAAAGTGTTCGCAAGGAATTTTCTGTTTTTGCAAATGTTTTTCACGTTTAACAATTCATTGTTTTCACCAAAGCTTTATCTATCGATTTTATTCGGGTCAAAAGTTTGTAAATCTTAGTTGTGCGTCTTGTCGTATACAATTTATCATTTATTGGATAAGCATTAACAATATTAAGTATTTTCACGATAAGAATTTATGCAAACTTTCATCTAAAGTACTGAGATTGCATTGATCATTGAGGTGCAGGATGTTTCCCTTACATTAAAAACATTTGAATTTTGAACCTGTTTTAAACCTGTCAAAATCAAATCCACAAACATTTGATAACGTGAGCATGTTGTATTAACATTTTGTGTACACGTTAGTAACGAATAAAAGGGTGAAGTAACTGAACGAGCATGGAACAAGGTCAGACAATGTAAGCAACGCGGTGAGATCCAAGGGCAGAATCCACCAACTTACTCATCAAAACCATTTGACAAAACTAGTTTTTGCAAAACCGGAATTAAGCATCAAAGACACAGTTGAATGCTTATCACGGCATTTACCGTGCCTTAAGTTTTTTTCAACTGTTATATCGTGACGCATATTTTTGTTTATATTGGAGAGTTTGTTTTCTTAACTTCTGGATACGGTTGGGCTTCTGATTTATCATCTCCATGGACAACAAAACCGGACTCGAAAATCTTTGCATTCTTGCCGGTCATTTTCGCACAGCAAGCCATTGACGTGGTCAAAATAAGATAGCCGATTTCCACTGCTCCACCACGGTAACCACGCACCACCGTTCTTGAACTCGGCATTGATCGCTATGGGTGTAGCGGTTTGGAAGGGGAAGGTTGCATAAGGACATATGCATACGGTTCGGTGCCAAATCAACTCATTGTCTTGATTATTGGGAAGAGTATTGAAAGGATCGTCGAAATCCATCCATGACGTCCAATAATATTCACACCCCATCGGACAGTAGAAGTTCGCTGCAAATGCACAAACGTGGGTGGGGGGTTGAAACCAAGGATCCTTCAAAAATTCGCTTTTACATGAAAGCTACATGCACATCAGGATTGAATAAACTCCGCAACACATCTCTGTCGCCGTTCAAGCAGAACAAATTACTTTTTTGACATTCTTTATCGCTGCACAAAGCAATCAACAAAATCTACGAACTATGAAAAGTATAAAATATTCTAGAGCAATTTTGGAATGAAGGTAAAAATTTGGAATTCTTTACAGTAAATCAATGACGTTTTCACAGATGGATAATGCAAAACAAAGTGGAGAAATTGCCTTCAGTAATAAAGCTAAAGTTTCTACTTTCCGTGGAGATAGAAAACAGTTGCTAGTTTGCATCACTTTCGTTATCAATGTAACATATGTCAAACGACGTATTTATTTACGATATGCACTTTGCTAGCAATTATCGTCACAATTGTGCTATCGCTTTTTCAAACATCACTGTCTTTTGTGAGTAAAGTTAATCTAATAAGTAATTTTCTCTGAAAAGTAATAAATGTATCGCGTTTGTACAATTTAATTGCAAAATTCCTAAATTTCAAAAACGTTTTCGAGCATAACGTCAATCCATTAATTTATTTGCACCATCATCACAACTTTGAAGTTATAGATTTAAGGGATATGAAATAAAACATATATAAAAGTTTCTGCGGGCAGTGAACTCAACATCCCTACAAAGGTTTGTACATACGACAATCGCATGAGCGCTGCAAGAAACCCTAGCTTTTTTTTCCAATGCAGGTTGGATCTTACCTCGAAGTAATACGCTTGTTGTTTTCAAGTACACTTACGTTTCACTTTTTTTCTAAGAGTAGGTCTGCGAACACCGTTGTTAGGTAGAAGTGTTTGAACAGAGTGACGTTGTTAGGTAGAAGAAACAGAGCAGAGTGATGTGCTTCATCTCCGAGTCTGCTGGCTTCTTCTGTTCTCACTTCTTCGATATTATTTTCAAAGTGGTGCAAAGACTAGACAGCACGTAAGGGTAGTTCGAACATGAAAACACTGTCACTTCGTTGACGCTGGAAATTCACGATATCCGCTGGTTGGATGCTATGTGCTGGTTTGGAAACATCTAATTAGATATAATTATCCGATCTGATATCAGTAGACTTGAGGCAAATAGCAGACTTGAGGTACGCTTTTGTCCCAACATATTGGAAAGCATGACCGCGTTTTGACAGATGGAAAGACACTGATTGAGCATTTCATGCGCTGCACATTATTTTCTATAAGGAGTTGTGAAACACGTAGCTAAGCTGCAAATTGGCCTGCCGATGTGTTGATGCTTGTCGTTCAGTAACAGAATATTCTGTAACGCGAACGACGATGGGTCGGAAATGTCGGAGACGTATTATGGAGATTTGGGTTTTTCCGCGCTGCCACCAGATGTTAAGCTAGTTATAATTTCAACATTACAATTGCTAGGGGATCTTTACTGACAATTGTGACATCGTAAAAGCCGCACAATAATTTTGGTGCGATGTAGCTGATGGACTTGCTTGTTGTTTGTTCGATTTGTTTAGCCCTCATTAGGTTCCCATGGAGACTTTGACAGAACGGTACAACACAAGAGATGGATCACGTTATTCTGTTTTGTCTTGTGTCATTGACATACACAGCAGTGGCACAAATGTCTAATATACAGCAGATATTGTACGTAGTCTGGTAAGGAAAGTGTCCGCGGACAAACAACGACGTGGGTCTTTTCAGTTCATAAATTGCTCAGCATTTCATCAAAATGTTTATTTGAAATGTTTAGTCACTTTGAAAACACTTGATGTAATTTATGAAATGAAACATGAAAAACTTAAAGAATAGCGAGACGTTCAGTTCTTTTCATTATGCATGGGAGTGAAACATTTCTCTGTATAAACATTTCTTGTGGAGCCGTTATGATGGGGTGAATTTACTGATGAAGTTCAAGTTATAGTGCTTTGTACAAGTAAAAGCACTTCCTAAACTACTTTTTTCAATGTAAACAATAAAAATATATTACGCAACCATGATCTGCAGGTACGGCAAAAGAAACAATTGTCGAAATAAATCGATGCAGTAATAATGCGCAAAAACTTTCCAATCTTACAGTTAAATTTTTGTTTGACACTTTCGGCGTGCATCTCTCATTAGCATAAAAACTGAAAAATATAGTATCGCCACAGTTTACTCTGTTGTGTACATTTTTTTAAAGGATAACTGTGAACTACAGAATAACGTGAACTATCTGGTATATTGTACCGTTCTGGCATCTCGTCAAAGTCTTCGTGGGAAACTGTTGAGGGCTAAACAGCCCGAGGAAACAACAAAATAGTCCATCATTTCCGTGGCACCGATATTATTGTGAGGTTTTGACGATGGCACAATTGTCAGTGAAGACCCCTTGACAAATTGTGATGTTGACTTGAAAATTTGCTTAACATCCGGTGGCAGCGCGAAAAAACCCAAATCTCCAAATTATACGTCTCCGACATTTCTGACACGTCGTCGTTCTTGTTACAGAATATTCTGTTACTGAACGACAAGAATCAACACACCGGCAAGCAGTTTTGCAGCTTAGCTACGTGCTTCACAACCCCTTATGAAAAATAATGTGCAGCGCATGAAATGCTCAATTAGTGTCTTTTCCTCTGTGAAAACGTAGTCATGCTTTCCAAAGTCTTGAAAAAAAAATTTGGACCAAACGTTCGTTTAAAAAAACAATCAATTTTTACACTAGTTTACCGCTTTCTACTGATCTCCTGAAGTTATAACAAGTATGTTTTGCATTCCGGCATCATACAAGTAAACCTCGATTGAAATGTCACATTTCGTCTTTTAACCATCTCTTCTGCACTTTTTATAGCAGTAAACTCATGTTGCAAGAATTTAGTAGGTATGCCTTAAACTACACCACGACAAAAATATCTTATTGAGATTTCAGAAGCAGGCAATAAGTGAAGTGTTTAAAACTTGGCAGATTTTTTCTCTTCCGACATTCGACTACATCTTTATATTCCCGCATTATGATGGTTACATGCATGGATGTATGATAAAGTGTTTGTTGTTTTTTGCACTAGGACCGAAAGAATATTTCCTGTTTGAGGCTTTGGGAAACGACATGGCAAGCTGATCATGCCAGGAGTAAATCATTCTGCTCTATTTCTATGCACAGAGTTGAGTTGAGTTGATTTTATTTGGCGATAATTAATATTTAGCTAGAAAAAACACAAATCAGTGCAAGGACGCCA
>JGI24021J15306_10013223_pt1 | contig 10253 bp, 9 predicted proteins | sample Ectturendosymbi1_FD_15306 | JGI IMG/M metagenome (IMG submission 15306) | reverse complement strand
CCATCTTTTGTTGTATTCCATCTAGCTTATTCTCAATAGTTGTTAGCTTATCCAGTCTTTTATTCTGAATGAGCATTGTTTCTTTCAATTCCTGGATGCCTCGCCAGAGTTGATTGAAATTTTTCGAACTTGACATCCTGCTTGGTTTCTTTATATCCAATATCAGTATTCAGCAGAAAGTTGCATATTGTTTTATACAGTATTAAGTTAGGTTATTACACACATTATTACAACACTATCCCCTGTCTTATTCAAATAGAATATATATATGGCAAAACACTCGCGGTTAGTCACGTTTGCATCCAACGGCAAGCGTCGTTACAACAAAAACATCAAGAGCGTGCTTGCGTTTTTCACGAACCACTGGCTCACGAACAAAACACAACACATAGCAGACACATTACTTGATTTTTAATTTCTGCAGAATGATTTTATATAGCATCTCTGCTTCAAACATTTTGGTAAATCGCTACATTTTCATACATGAAGTTTGAAACATATCCATTCTTTTCAACTTTCACATTTTTTAACTAAATAGCGCGGTATTTTTGTGTCCATACGCTGCATAGTTTTGGCATCCTTCCGAAGCATCCACAACGGCCAGCGTCTCATATTTCAAACGACTTTTGCAATACAACGCAACTTTTTCTCTTCAGTATGCATTAGTGACAGGCTAATACTTGACCATTGCAATTTAGCAAAACCTCCATCAGACTACTCTAGCCTTCACACCCTTATGCAAAATGCACTAAAATTTTTTTTAACCTCCAGCTTGTGTTTACAACATACAGAAATGATTTTGCTTAACACAATCACAATAAAATTTGCTAGAAACCGCATAAGAATCATCACCTTTGCATCCAATAACATAAATTTTCAAATAAGGCACAAATTTAAGTCTTTCACTGTTTTATGAATGCGCACAAGATAACTTTCTATTCTGTCATTTACTCAGACGTTGGACAGCTTATTGGCAAGTGACACAGATTCTTTTTTGTAGTTGTTTTGAATTTTTCCTTTGTCAACTTTATCACTTTTTACCTTGCCACCAGGCCGCTTTTTCAAAAACAAACGCATAGTAAGTGATAGCATATTTTAACAATCTTTTCGCGAAATTGCAGTCCAGATAAACTGCTTGCGTAAAACGATTCAATACTTACGTCGCGACCCAACGGTAACGCATCACGTCTAGTTGATAGTCAAACGACTTTCTCAGAAGTCTTGGTGTTTAAACGCAATATCACGAAACGTCACGAAATCGTTATGGCTTATTTGTGACTTATGTTTGTTCAGCGGTGCAACCGATCTATGCGCTGTAGCACCCTCAATGCGTATTACCATAAAAGAACCAATTATTGTCATCAGTTTTAACCTTAGGCCTTATATAGGAGTACTTCCCGATTTAGGTGTTAAATCAACACTTAATGGTCAATTTGTTGTTGAAATATTTCTCCATATTCTTACTGGCTTAATGCCACTGCTAACGTCACATTCGATATCTAAGACGCTAAAAAAAACCTCACAACGTATCAACTTTACTCAGGATATTTAGAAAACTACTACCAAAGTTGCAGCTACGGCTTGTTTTCGAAGTATTTTAGAAACATTGCCTTACACCTAATGGTCTCGCGAACGTCATTCCTCAACCTTCTTCTACGCTGATAGATCCTTTTATNCTTAACTCNATGAATAATGTTTAGCAACGATCGCTAACCATATCAATAAATACAGCATAACGCAGGCAATTTTCATTCGAATTGAATNCTACATCAGACGCTTAATATACTTTAAAATTAATTTCAAGNTTTCATACCACTCATGATGCGCACCTTAGAATGCTAACTGCTATCAANGCAACCTTCATTATCGAAAAACAAGTTCAGAACTTCTGTATGGCGAACATTGCCTTCAAAGGATTTTCAATACCTTTCACTTCGGTAGACGTCGGAAATATCTAACACCATCAATTATTTATTTTTTAACCACTGAAGGTCACAATATTTTTTCTAATATCGCAATCTCCACGAGTTACAACTTCATTTTTCACTCACTGCATAAAAATATTTCAAACCTTAATACAGACAACAAACAAATTATACTCCCGCCACTTGTGGAGTTACATCTCAACATTTCCAGGCTCTCTCTTAGCAAGGAATTGTGTTTACTTTTCAGAGCGACCAAACAATCTTCTAAAAATACTTTCTTTTCGATTTGAGGCTAAAACGAGAAGTGTTAACATTTGTTCCTAATCTCATAACCACTAATGTGTGAATGATATCTTTTAAAATTAACTATCACATTTTTTTTGCAGAACCTTTCTTCTCGACTACAGTTAAGACTCTGTTTCTCAATTCATATGTACTCCTTCAACTATCAAATAGTTAGCAAAACCATTTGATACGCATATCAAGCACACCATATTCTTTTTTATAAGATATACACCTAGGATATACCTGCATCACATGTTGTCTCTTCGCATTGATACCATGATGCCAAACGATATCTATAGAAAACAACAGCCTCTAAATAAGTAGTCTCACTGAAGCTTACATACACTGTCAAATTCGACAATTTGACGATCACACAGACAATCTTCTATGTCAGCGTTTGGTCCACATCACCTTACGAAATAAACTTTCACAACTGAAGTACAACTCTGCTTATCGCGCACTTGCGCTCAAAACACCATACAAACACCATTTAGCAGCTCACAGCAATCACTAGTTCAGATAACGATTTTCAGTCTTTTACGTAGTTTTCATACTCACAAACTTTGAGATGCCAAGCAAACACACTGCAGCCAGATGAATACGGAAATAGATCAAAACAAACGTCATCCCACGTTTTCCAGCATTTTCAGTTTGATACGAAGCTGATAGCCACGCGCAAGTGAGTTAAACACATACAAAATTCCATTTAGCACTGTCGCAACACTGACAGTGCTCTGCAAAGCGCATTAAGTTAGATTTTAAACGTGGCTTCCTTTTTGTTCCAAATCAGATCGCGTTACGCGCTAGGCTTTGCAAAGATATGCAATTTCAGTCTGGAACCGTAAACAAACCCGCGTTTGAGTTCGCATACTACAATAAATACTTTCTCTTAAAATTAATATTCATGTTAACACCGAATGCAAAAGTCTTACATCGTTCTTAAATTGCAGGATATCAATTCTACATAGATTTGGTCATTTTTTGATATGTTTTAACATACGGTTATCCTTTTTCTTTTTTTTAACCACCCACCAGTTTTACCTCTCAAATGCAGACAATAGTTATATTATCCATAAAGATGCAACAAATTTACATATAGCCATCAAATGTCAGAGATTGCAGATAAACTCTACCTTACTGAAGCTATGTCACAATGCTAGTGTACGCACGAGTAGCAAAAATTTGATGATCGTGAAAATCTTTTCAGATCGCCAGCGAATATCAGCTATTAGCCGAGCCACTTCAGTAATAGCACATGCAACAGCAGATCAGATACGCCTATTCACTATATGCTTAAAAATTCATAAGAAAGAAACAAAGATGCTTCCAATATCATTCCACTCCAAGTCCCGTTTCTTCCATACCTTTCTTTTGCAAATATTCTCCATTAACTTTCACACATTTGCAGAAACCATTGCAATTGGTTGACAGATCAAATAAATATTTTCAAGCTATAATGCATGACACACCAACTTGGAAATTATTCCTAAATTCTACCTTTTCATCCTTAACAGCCACTTCTCTCCGTATAATTGCCTTGTAACAGGATAATAATTTAAAATGCCGATATTAAAACTCTTCAAACATTATGTAACAAAACGAGAGGATGTTGAATCTCTTTCTCAACATTTTACGCTACCACCAACAGAAACCAATCCATTNGTCAAACGNCAACAAACAAGTGCATTAGGCACACGGACACCCATTCCAAACACTTCAGGCTATTTTTNNAGGGCAACAGAAGCAATGTCAACACTGGAACAGGAAGATGGAATTATACACTATCATACAGACCCGAATTCAGTGTCAACAATTAAACAATTTTCAAATGTCCCACAGACACAAAACACATCTCATCAACTGCAAGACCCACAAAATACATCAAACCACTCGTTAGCTGGTGAAGTCAACGAAATCGCCTCTGAATCAGTTAATTGTCGACATCAAATACCAAAACAGGGACTCCGAACTAACACAAAGCAAAGTCGACATCAACATCGCCTTTGTTATAAATGCAGACAAATGGGCCATTTCAAAACACATTGCCCACAACTCATAGAAAAAGAGAATTAATCAAAGAACATTCACTATGATTTTATGATATACCTTAGCCAAACATGTAGGGAAACACGAGACAATGCTTCTCAGAAGCATAACCTATTTTTCTGTGGAAGTGGAATAACAACACAACAATACATTAAACCTCTCTACGTTATGGGCAGTCTACCATTTCATGAACTTCAAACAGCCCATTACACCTATTACCTTCTTGCAATTGTTTACAAAGACATAATTCTAACTTTTCAAATTTTTCAGAACACTACTTTAACATAATATGGCTTATCACATATCTGACACTGAATTTTCGAATTTTAACGGAAAAACCCCTTAAACAATCTAGGGAGGATTCTATACATCCAGAAACAACCACTTCTTATGAACAGGATAACGCTACTGACGAAACTCAGATTGAGGAAGCATCAAAAACAGAAGTGTTACCCAGCCAACAACATAAAAATCAACGGGAAACACATGAAGAACTGTACACTACCATGGAACTTTTCCACACAAAGATCACATTGCTAAATCACATTTTCACGATGCTGCAGGAAGCTAGAAATAACACATCCTCACAACAGCGACTAACTCGTCGTCGTGAAGAAAAGCGCATATGTTTCACTTGTAAAAAAACAGGACACATCACACGTAGCTGCAGAACATGCAAAGGTTTCTTTAAACAGAATTGGCAAAATGTGCATAGCCAAAGTTTTAATACTCAACACACATTTAACCCGAATCTCACATCCAGCCCACTCAATCGAAGATATCCAGTATCAGCAAGTGCCACCAGCCACCATAATATCCAAAAACAGCGACTAAACAAAGAACAGCGCGCCTCATCTCAAACCACTTCAAGACTTCCACACCAACCCAATATCACATCACCAGAATTCCAGAACAATGGGTCAAACCCCTTGCAAGACTTTTCTTGGAACAAGACATCGAAGAAAAGGACAAAAAAAGAAGAGATTGAATATAACACTATTCAACTTCACAAGGCAAGCAGACAGTTGTCAGAAGTGGTCCCACAAATTTGTTTGAAAATTTATATTCTTTCCGCCTATGATTATGATGATCCACTGATTTTACCAACACTTAATAGAAACTAGCACTCACCAATTTTTACGAATAAAAATGATTTTCACCTTTCTGTGGATGTTAATATATTGCTTGCGTTATGAACTCCTAAAATACAAGCCAAGTAGTGTTCATCTGCCGGAAGTGCTGCGACCTCGAATAATATTTTTTTTGTGTTTGTTAATATATATTATTTATCTGGAGAAGGACTTCTTTTGGAGTCTATCAAAAGTTCGATAATTTTGATATAATCGTGCACGAAATATTAAGATAATTTTTTTGAGTGATCCTTAGTGGACCGTCTTGAATAGTTCATCCCATAAGATAATTTTTCTGAGTGATCCTTAGTGGACCCTCTTGAATAGTTCATACCATACTCAAAGATAATACGTTTTTTGCTACTCGAAGTGAAAACCTGACTACTTGACCCTCATGTCGACAAGTTGTTCTATCCACTTTCAATTAATCTTTTTCTATATCTCTACCTTTCTTCCTTTTCAATGAGCTTCAATGTGTCGGTTTTCACCAACATCATTTTTTTCAACTTAAAAAATTAGGAATTTTTTTGGACGTAAACTTGCACTCCACTGGGATAGTGGAAGGCTTATCATACCGTCTTCAGAAGTGCAGGTGAGTCCCAAACTCAAGAACCATGCGATTTCACGCAAGAGACTTTGTGCTAGTGCCCCAAGAACTCAAGACGTCACGTTGCACTTTTCAATTAGTACAGGTGCCGGTCAGGACGAATTTTTTGAATTATCTATCTGTGTAGGGCGGACTCTTTTTAGAATTGAATCTCTGTATTTTTTTCCTGGTAACATACACCTCACTGGGATGGTGAAGGATTATAAAGCTGTCTTAAGCAGTGTATTTGCCAAACACCCCGTTTCTATGCGAAACAATTCTGTCTCCATGTGGACGGTCCCGTATCTTTGTGGACGGACCCGTATCTTTGTGGACGGTCCCGTATCTTTGTGGACGGACCCGTATCTTCGTGGACGATCCTGTATCTTTGTGGACGGATCTGTATCTTTGGGGACAGCTCCCTTTCCTCTTCGATTGTTCTAAGAATTTTTTCTTGTGTTTTTCGTTAATGTTATTTTATCACGCGTTATTGGACCACGACTGTCACTGTCTCTTTACACTATTGCTCATTTATTATTTCTTTTCAGGAACCCGAATTGCCACCAACAAAACACTAATCTGACAAAAAACGCAAACACGAACTCCCACACAAAAACAAATCACAATCAATGAATTTTTAGAGCCAACACCTCCTTTGAAAAATAACAATCAGAGTCAGCAATCATATATATCTAATTCCAAACCTCACCTCTAAACCGCAAGGACAATTACATGCAAATGATTAACAGTAAAACCCAAGCTCTCTCCTTACATCCCCTATCACTAAATATAATTTTAATTTTTTTATAGAAACATACTTCATATGTGCTTTCGCTTTATATAAACCTAGATATGCTTTTATTTTCCAGAAACAAACTATACCACATGTAATTCAGAGACGACTAAATTAATATTACTGGCCACACTCATGGTGACATCACTAGCCTTAAACCCACGCACAACAGGTGCACAATCCTACAACATCTGAAGCACACGCAAGAATTTACAATGTTTCAGATACAAAATTAACCAGATTAATCAAATAGACACCCGAAAAACATTAACTATAACAATTCAGGTGATAGCACAAAGCTGTGACATGACCTTATTACTGGAAAAATAAATGAAAGACCAAACAAGATCTGAACGTCAACCAGACAATATGCACAATTCATTGACGAAAGCAAACCAAGATGCTTCGGATGGGAGAATCGTAATTTCTCGTCGAGACCCACCAGGACAACGCAGCGTTTATATTAGGCCAGGTGACCCATGCCAGGAAATTTACCGTTTGTCGACCTTCGAAAAATTTCCTGAACATTCCCCTGTAAATCCTTGTCAGCTAGTTGCCGAAGGTTTTTTCTACACTGGATATGAAGATCGAGTTAAATGTTTCAGTTGTTACCAAACAGTGGAAAGTTGGTCTCCGGGTGATGACGATCTTTCATCACACTGGCATAGTATGGACTGTCAGTTCACTTGCGGCACAGATAGCACTAACGTACCTTTCGGTAAAGCATTCAAGAACCAGAGAAAACAAAATACTTATGCCAGGCTGACTACCGCAGCGCGCGGTTCCGCAACATCGGGAGAACCACTGACATCATTACCAAGCGCTTTGACTTCGGGAATGTCTCGAAGTAAGAACGAAGTCTTGGTTACAACTGCTCCAACATTCACAACCACTATTTCGGCCTCCTCGAACGTTGCAACTTCTCAAAATACCAATGCTGCTAATGCATCACCTATTTTCGAACAATTTGCGCAAATATTTCCTTGTTCGAATCCAGTCAATCCTCACATGCGAAACGAGGCAGCTCGTTTACAAACATTTCGAGAACCATCACATGCATGGCCAGATCATCGCATCGCAGCTACAACGGAACAAATGTCTCAGGCGGGACTTTATTATCTAGGAGAGAGAGACCGCATCAAATGCTGGTACTGCAATCGACAACATATGGTTTGAACATGCCAAGTGGTTTCCGACATGCGAACACCTTCTTCAGAAGAAGGGGCCTGAGTTTATTGTAAACATTTCAACAACACACCCTAACCTCGAATCCAGTCAAACAAGATTCAAAAGAATCTCAACCAATCAGAACTCACCATTCTATCGACTGATCCTGACGTCAGTCACGAAAAACGTGACGCAAAGATGTATCAAGCCTTACCAAGGCTGTTTATGGTGCTAGGCAACCGAATGCAATTAAGCATCATTCAAACACTTCAATTGACCAATGACAATGTAATTACCTAATTGGATATAATTAGAAACCAATCAAAATACCTGAACGAATGGGAAGTGTCCAAGAATTAGCGTATAAAAGGCCTCGAATTTGCACTAAAAATAAGTTGAAATTAATTCCACTCGAAAGTAATTTCACTCCTTCTGCCGAATGGACCGGCGGTCCTAGGTCAAAGTCGGTTATGGCATTGTATTCGTCCCTGCTACTGGTAACTGACCAAGAAGTAAACTACCTTCTGCCTAACGGACCGGCGGTCCTAGGTCAAAGTCGGTTATGGCATTGTATTCGTTCCTGCTACTGGTAACTGACCAAGAAGTAATATAACTGACCTACTCTGCCGGTATGGACTGGTGGCCCCAGGTTAAGTCGATGGCGGAATTGTGCACGTCCCTTCCGAAATCGATCAAGAGTAGTAAAAGTAGTGATCCGAGGCACGACCAGACACTACGTCAGTTTAGAGTTCCACAAACTGGTTAGTCCTAGCAGGATCCCGCCAGGCTAGACAAGGCTTGTCCGAGATAACCCCTGCTAAAAATGGACGACAAGAATAGGCTTGTCTGGGTTAACTCATGCCAGTTTAAAGTGATAGTATTTACACTGTCCGAGTAAAACTCTGTCAAACTAATATCAATGTACCGTGACATGAAATACCGTAAGGCTAGAATGATAGCCAGTCATGCTCGTGTTTTAATGCATGAGCAATGCTAAGCGAACAACTAAAAACATTCAGCTGTGGAAGAAACTACCCTCAGCTTTGATTAATCACAGACTTCCGTTGAGAAGTTTCCAGCAATGCTCTGAAGATCAGAGCAGAATGCAGAGTCGAAACGTGACAGCAGACAGTATCATAGTCACACTATTGTGAATTAAGCCGTATTTAGGACATAGCTTAGGCTTAATTTATTTTATAAAGGTTAATAAATACATAAGTAGAGAGATGCATGAGCGTTATTATTCGAGAAGTATTCGGGATTCGAATACTGTTATTTGGTGAGTACAATCATGTGTTTATTGTCATGTACATTTATGAACAACAAAAAAATTATAACAAATATTACTCATGAGTGTTGTCTGGAGCAAAATTATGAAAGTATCAGAGGTAAGAGGCCTTTCAAGCAGACTAGTTTCTGTGATGAAGGACCTGGATTCAGTAAAGAAGCGAACGCACATTTAGATTACTACTGGATCCAAAGGGGTTGCATATCCTCCCATCCAGGAGCAATGAACCTAAACACCAACATGTTAGGTTTAGGCTCTGTAGCCTACTGAATGGATGCAACTAGGTTTCCTAGCCCACACGAAAAACGTTTCTCCTCCGGAAATGACATCACAATGACGTCACAGGTTGGCGCGACCTACCTCAAAATGTGGAGGCATGTCTTACGGATCTAATGGTAGCTTTGGTAAGTTTCTAGCGGATTCCGTTCAGACATTATGGTCGCTCATATATTTGCCGGCCACTGTAGTGGCCGGCGCAGGCGTTGGTCCTGACAAGATTCTCTACTAGAGTCATTGTAATTTGAGAAGTTCTGCTTTAGTTCTTTTGGAGTTATCCAATGCATTTATTGTCAAAATACCCGCTTCAGGCACAGATTTTCAAATACCGGCTTCTTACCGGCCTGTGCTAAATTATCAGTAAAATACCGGCAAAGCCAGTGAAATACCAGTCGTCTGGCAACCCTAATGGTATTACGATCAGCAGGTTGGGAAATATTTCTCCATTCTGGTATTCCTTGCAGTTAAAGCTGGCCCCAGCGCATTGGCTACATCCAGTGTCGTCGCTAGGAGATGACAGGTATGGCATGTGTCATGGGCGGCATTTTGACGGTGGGCGCAAAATTGCTTGGAAAAAATTAAAATCTTTATTTACAGTTTATTGAAGCTCTATTTTGCGCCCCATGCATTCATAAACTACAAGCTGCATCAACACCTCGCCCTTACCTAGAGCATTAAACTCGTCTCAGCCAGATTCTGACTAATATCTTCTTACTTGAAATGCAGCAGTAAGGATTGACTTATCCTTTCTTATAGC
>JGI24021J15306_10013222_pt1 | contig 10253 bp, 8 predicted proteins | sample Ectturendosymbi1_FD_15306 | JGI IMG/M metagenome (IMG submission 15306) | reverse complement strand
TGAAAAGAAGCATGAGTGAGTCTGCAGCAATGCTTCCACAAGTTTGAAAAATCCATTATTAGTGCGAGTGTGACCAATGTGCCTGAGTGTCAAACTAAACTTATGCAGGATTCTTTTCATGCAGTATAAAATTCCCTGGCTTGTTAGAATACGTCTATGCAAGCTTGTAGAAATACGTCTAAATTGTAAAGGTTTAGTTCTGATAACTGAGTGAATACTGAGTGCAAAGCTATATTTGCTGTGGCGAGTTTTCATAATTCATCTGGTCAATTTTGCAATTCCTGCGTGGTGTTCCAATTTTAGTAAGTTCGTCCGTAGTCGTGTCAATATACAGGTCTACTTAATTGTCCGGTTTGTGTAGCAAGGTTTCATTGATCGCTTTGGACGAGATTCCAGACTTTTGCAACTCTTGTTTCAAAGTGATGCTGACAAGTCTTGCTGGCTGATATCGCAATTAGGGGGAGAGCAACCGGCAATCCCCCCCGAAATTTTAAAAACATGTTCAGTTGTTAGTTCAGTTGAATAATCAGCTGCGTGCGGCCCTGCTTGCTAAGTTAAATAAAGTCATAATCTGTGTTTTCGTTGAAAACCATGGCAATCCAATGCTTCTTTCTTTCCAAATCATGGCAATGCTTACTTGAAAAGAAATGCCTTGCGTGTAAAATCTGCAGATAGCCTACTGTGTAAATTGCCGTAACACTAATATACGTGGCTACTACTGCCAACGAAGCGTTTTTTGTGATTGCTACCGTAACATGGGCACTTCCTTTGTAGTGTAGAAAGGATAAAGCGATTTGTTCAGGGCCACTTCCATTGCATCGTCAGCAATGCTCCCTGTGAGTTCGCAAATACTCAGGACCAGCAGAACTGTTGCGCAGTGAAATCTCATTCTCGCGTACTTGTAACAATCCAAAGCAATGGAAAAGCATGCAAACAAGAAGCTATTTGGATGAAATGTTATTTTTTTCATATTTTGATAAGATTGTACATTTATTACATAATTCAAAAAGTTTGTAATTCATTGAAAACTCCACTTACTCAGCCCTAAAATAATCATGCTAACTAAAACAAATATTTGTTCAGTGCAAAATTATCTTAGAGGGAACACTGATCGTCAGCAATTTGAAAATGAAAAACAAAATGTCGACGTGGCCCCCCTGGAAAAAGTTCTACTGACGCCCATGCATGATCGTGCTTTCTCACTTTCGCTTTTTGTTATTTTCGTGCTTTCACTCATTACGAATTGTTTCTTTATTTCNGTTCTCTTAATTTCGGTTGCAAAATAAGCAGAATCAACCCGCTTCTTGTTCTTATTTCATCAAAATTACNTGCATTAACAAATATTATACACAAATTACTATGAGCGTTGCAGACTATTCCAAACGACGATTAAAAACTGTAAGGTTCCCCATTTTAAGAGCACCGATCTAAACCTCATCGAAGTGACTACCCTCACTTGCTGCAACATACAAGTCAAACAACACTATGCTAACTACTGACACCAGTAATTGTGCTGTACCAAACGCAACCTACAATGAGAATAAGTATTATGTCGTCACGTGAACTGTTTATCTCGAGTCCTCAGTGTACCTGCGCCAACAGTGACTACGTCATCAGATCGTTATGTGCCACATTGCGTGTTGGTTCCGTAGCGGTGCTGTATTAAAGTTTGATCAGTTGTATCACTCGTGCTTCTAACTAAACCAAGCTTAGACTTGTTTCCTCGTAAATGTACTCATGCGAAAGTGATTGATATACGCAAGATGGTCCTGTGAAGCAGTGGGTTCATTGCAAATCGATATCGCATACCCCCCCACCAAATTAGCCTTTGTCCGCTACTGATAGTGACATGATTTTTTGGCCCAGTAAGCCATTTGGGTTGGACATAGCTGAACTAGACTTTGTGGCATATATTCTATTTTAACGCGAACTTAGTGCTGCAGAATCCATCAAGGTTTTGTAAAAAAGCGCTTGAACTAGCGCAAGGGAACATGATATCCTGAATTGAACACCAGCTATTAGACGATATATCGGATTCTATGAAAAGAAAAACAGAAAGAACTTGAAAAACAGAAGCGAAAGCATTGTGCCTATGTGTACGAACACTGTTTGGATAAGGACGTTAGAATTATTTATGGTGCAATGCTGAAACTCATGGCTAAATGTACTTGTGGAAAATGGGCAAAAACATTATTGTTTCTAAAGTACAGTAGATTCAGTGGCGTACCCACAAAAATCTTGGGGGTGGTTCATTCAGTGGCGTATGGTGGTCATTTGTATTTGGTGTGCGCTGTTTGTGACGTCCCATTTTGGCGTCATATTCATGTTTCCCAACCAACGTTTTGGCCAAGTTTGTTGACACAATATGCATATTCTTCTCCAAGCACTCTCCTTATTTTATGTGACATTGCACTGAATATAAACTATATCAGCGCTCCAAGCTAGGATATCGAGGGAAAATGCACTCAGCGCTATGACACAGCAGTCTATAACTGCAAAATACCAGGCTGCGCGTTAAAACGGAGGGGTAAAACACGCTCATCACTGCGTCAGAGTAATTTACAACTGCAAAGTCAGGCTGCACTGATGTCTTGTCGAATACGAGCAGTCGAGCATAGGTGTGCGGCTGGACTGGCTCGGGCACACTCCGGTTTACAAGATTGAATATTGCTAAACTACACAAGAATTAAGAATGCGCATGCGCAAGAAAATTTTTGTTTTTATGTTATGTATAGAAGTCCAGCAAACTTTCAGTTTTCTTTTTTCCTGCTGAAACATCATCAAATGCCTGAATGCTTCAATCAACCGCTGTTTTTGAAATTGTGCAACATTGCTATCAAGCTACAGAAATTGGTAATGTAGCCATTAGCCAATGCGGTCAGAGCATGCGTTGATCAGCCATAGCAGACAAAATAAAAACAATTGTTTCGGATAAAATGAACTATCGCGGAACACAATCTTTTAAACATGCGTAGTGGACGAAAGGTCTGCAGAAAGTGGCGAGATGGCTCCTGGATGCAGACGATAACCCGGATTCCCACCAAAACTTAATTATTACTTTTTGGCCCATTTACAATCTTCCTTGAAATTTGCATGCAAATTCATTCCGTGGTATTTGCGTTAAGTCGGCAAATTAACAAGCAAAAAGTATGCGAAAACAATTAATCTCCATTGCGCAGGCAATGAAGTTTTTGTAACATATCTAACTCAAGTGGGAGTTAACCCCAACCCCCTTGCGCATGACCTTGAGTAGATTTCACAAGGTTTGCATACTGTTTTGTATTACATGCATTTTTATCGATTTTTATTGCCAAGGGAAGAATAGTTTGTTACCACCAATTTGCCCTGTTTTTACTCGTTTCCATTACCTCCTGGCAAGTGTACGGCGTTGTACAAAAATTACCTCAGGATGTGCGTAACTTGATCAGGGAAAAATTTTCTATGTAACCCAAACCACTTATCAACACAGACATCAGAAAATTAGGAACAAGCACGCCAAGTCCATGCCATGTTACAAGTAATGGCCACACGAACAGTCGACCCGCTGCATAGGCGTAGCCAGGGGGGGCTAACGGGGCCATGGTCCCCCCAAAATTTTTAGAAAATGGGTTTATCTCAAAAAAATAGTGTTATTCGCCTAAAATCAAACATTTTGCCTCCCAAATTTCCCCCCCTAAATTTTTGGGCTGGCTACGCCACTAACTCGCTGAGTTCCGGTCTTGAGTAGAAGAGCACAACATAGCCAACGGTGAGGTTGATCCACAAGGTTTTGCAAGCTCAGCAGGATACTTAAAAGCCGGTGATGTGACGAACCACATTTATTTTACAGGTCAATCCTACAAACGTTCTTAGGTTATATTCTTTTCAACATAACCCCCGTCCCGAGACTTGCACATCACAAAGCATTTCTGTCGCTCGGGTACCACCACATGCTCTGTTCTAACAGATCGGAGTTTTCTTAAAAAACAAACTTGTCCGTTGCAGCAATGCTGGCATGCCGTCTTGAAACATTATTTTGCGGTAGATGTCACTGGGCTACCAAAAGTATGTTCGCTCCTCTCTGGGAGATAGTGATTTATTACTTCATAATTGTGAATTCCGCAATTCTATATTTTTTCAATTGATAATTCTGTTCAGATATAATTACTTCACAAAATTCTTATCAAGCTGTTTTTGTTCCAAACACCTGCCAATATCAGAGAAGCAATGGAGTAATCTCTTTGATAAAAACAAACGTTTAGAGTCTTCAGTCTGCCTTCACCAACCGAGGGTACGAGCGCCACCAATCCCTCCTCTAGATGGCGCGGCTGAGGTTGAAAAACTTGCTGGCGATGTACACCAGTTCGGAATTCGAGTTTTAGCAGAACATGTGTTTTACGCAAAACTGCAAATTGTTTCAAAGGACGTCATGAAAACATTTTCAATGCTACACCAGGTGGTAACAAAACAAACGGCTATGTTTCTGGGACCCAACTTTTTCGTCTGTGAGCAAAAAATCAGTTTCAGCGAACCTACTTTGAATTACCAATTTTTTGACTTTATTTTTAGTGTTTATTTGGCATAGTCACCCTGCCAAGTATGGCAATCATACCGGAGTTCCGAGAAGTAATAGATACAAGCGAAGATATTATGCCACCATATACCACTGGTGAAGCTTTTGCAAAATATTCTTGAGGTAATATAACGCTTCCAGTACGTGATACGAAATAAGAAAGTTGTGCTTTAGAATTCGAAAAGGAAATTGCGTTTGCAAGCAAAAACACGTACACAAAGGACAGAAATGCCAAAGTGTTAGATTCCAACTATGTTCAGCTGCTGCTTCCTGGAATGCATGCATCTATATAAGTGATGAAAATGGCTATGGCTGAGAAAAAATATGCTTCTCTTTCCACTGAAACTCACCACTTTTTGGCTGAAACTCACAACGAAGATCTGACTTCAGCTTATTCGCACTGGGTTAGACTTTTACACTACTTTATAAGGTTTTTTATTTATACTGTTTATGCGACTGTTGCAAGATTGATTTCGGACTGCCTCTAACTTTTAATTTAAATTTCGTTCCAACTTTTTGAATCACACGCGAGTTTTTAAAGAAGCCACCGTCTCAACCCGCTGGATTAACACTCAACACTTGGATCTTATGCACTGCAGGTTGGAGTCGTACACGCCTGCGATCACATCAGCTACGTCAGGTACTTCGCCTACACATACGGTTGCATGGCGATACGCACTCCTTTTGAAAGCTGGGACCAAGACGCTCACTGGGAGGAAATACTTGAGGACCAGCCAGCCGATTCGCGCGACGTCGCAGAGCTTCGGTTAAACCCACTTAGGCTGTTGAAGTCAGCCGATATCATGAAGACCAGGTATAAAGTTGTTTAAAATTACTCTTGCTCATATGCGACGTACCGTTAAAAGCCAGATGACGGTGACAACTATTAATAAGGACATCACTTCAGGGTCACTCGGAAACTTGGCCGTTCCAACGGCGTTGATCTACTGGCAACACATTCCGTAAAAATTTTTCATTTTCTTAATCCTTCACAGATGAATGAAAAGTTTGATATGCAGGTTATATTGGTTTTCCACGAAACACCTTTTTCAAATGCAACTCAATTTTTCGCAATCCAAATTCGTTCTGAGAAACCCAACTGTTACTCAACGCTTTTCTCAGGCTTGCCCTGTTAAACCGCGTATCGCTGTTAAAGTGCAGTACCGCTATAAGAGAGCTCCCTGACTCGCGTGCCTTTGATTGCGCATGTTGTGGCTCAAAAGTAATTCCAAAACCCCAACCACGGTGGCCACGTTGACATTTTTAAATGCCAAATTCCAGAAATTTGACCATTTTCAAAGTTGTATGGCATGCAAAAATGTTGTTTTGCATGCACGTCGTAACTTAGAGTGATTTTGGCATTCTTTTAATGCTGTTGGCACAAACAAAACGTTGTTTGGCATTTTTTAAAGACTTGTCCCCTTTGAACTTAAATCTAATTTTAGCCTGGTTGGCATTTATTGACATTACTTGGCATGTTTTGAGTAACGATATAGTGTATTTGGTCCTTCTGAACCTCGAAAGCTTACAGTTTTTCTGTGGGTTCTCTGTGACTGCATTTTTTCATAGATGTTTTGTAGAATTATGATATATCTGACATGTTAGACGCTTGTGTATCAGATTCAAAATAAATAAAAACTACAGCACGTGTGGTGCATATTGGTACTTTCATAACCTGCATTTTGTTTGTTGAAACGTTATAGGTATTTTTTTTTATTAAGCATTGTCTATAAGATGAGATAGTGCTTGTGGGTATTAACATTTGTTTGTTTGTTTATTTTTTTGCAATGATTCTAGGCGTGCTTCCGGAGCAACATTGTACTTTTGTCACTACTCATCCAGCTAATTCAAAACTGACAGCCATCGCCCTGTTTCAACTTGTTTGGCATTTTTTGAAGCTATTTGGCATATTTTGATACGCCATCTGGCAACCCTCGCCCTAACACCTGCAGTTTTAAGCACGATGCTACTGACGTGTAACAGCCTGAAACCTTGCTGTGGTCCTGACACCGCTGGATCCCCCATTATCGTCTCACGTACTTGACCAAGTATTTGCTTTCAACAAACGACATTTATTAATGAATTTTTATGTACGTGTAGCTGGAAAGAACCTTGCAAAATGTACATTACAAATAACGTGATGTTTTCACCACAGCAAAGCTATTTAAGGTCTTTGACTTAAATCCAGCTTTTTGAATCAAAATTCGTAATCATTTCGTTTTATTGTACTTAACTCCTACAATCAAGTTGAACTATAAGTAGATGTCTAAATTTGAGCATAACATACGCAAGAACTTTTGTCAACTGCTGCACCCAAAATCGCCTTTCCATCAGATCATCCCATTGGTGAAGAAAGTCACGTGGCTATTTGAGATGCAACGTATCAATCCAGTTTTTCTCTTTCAATGTAAAATTGACTGGAAACCGGACTTTTCTAAAGTATTTCTACAAAAATTCACCCAAAAATCGCATATCGTTGATTTCGAAAAACGTCCTGCTGTTTTTTGGTAGAAAGCAGACAACAGCTGCAAAAATAACGCACTTTTGAGCAACCAACAAAACAATTATATTTTTGCTTCGAATAATCGTTAAATCTGCGCTACGTTTTTTGTAGTCACTTGCAGCAGCCTTGAAAAATCTCTTGCAGCGCCACCGCTTCTTATTGTCGCCGAGATACCCTAAAATGCTGATTTACATGGCGCATTGCTTTCACCGAGTCATAAGCTTCACGTTTCCAACACTATTTATGGCATTCAAAACTCGTCAGCAGCGCAAACATAAAAATCCATATACAAATAATTTGCTGGTCCCTTTTTCATAAAAAATACCGAAAACACTGTATCGGTATGATAAGGTGCAGTCGTGGACGGAACTTTCTGGCTAAGTTTTAAAGTCGTTTCTGTAATGCGCTTCCTGTAAATTGTAGAACGTCGTAAAGGAATTGCACTAATTTATTTTTAGATGCTTTCTAAACATATTTGTTGACTTCATACCGGACTGGGTACTTGACCTTGGTCTTCTGTCAACTCGCTACGATTTCGACCCGGCCACTGACAAAGAAGCGTGTGAAGCGGTGGATACGTTTCGGAATGACTTAAAAGAAACTGACGAATTTCTTTCCATCACGGAACCGGATGTTGGACCGTACAAGCACGGCAGTACAGATCGGGATCCGGAAGCCCCCAAACTCGCTCACAACCTGCAAATTGTGCCAGTCGAAAATATGGTCCGGTCTGTATGTTTCTGAGACAAACAAGTTAAATGAAAGCTTTGAAGGATATGAGCCAGTAGCTCTCAAAGAAAGACATTTTGCTCAAACATTTCTATCTAATGTTCTGACTTATATAGCATCACTTCACTTTTATTTACAAAGATTTGTTTTTGACTAAATTTTTTAACAAATAAATTTAATTGTTTTAAAAGAAAATGAAGAATTGTTTTTGAGTAAATTTTTTACATGTTGAGATTTGCAGTATATCGCATGATACTTTTCTTCACTAAATGTTGATCGTGCCCACGATTGTTGTATATATTGTTAATGTTTCAAGCAGCTTTAAACGATGCGTTGTGGGCATAAATGTTTTTTATCTGTACGGAAATTTGGTTCAGGGTAAAAATGTTTGTTAAAAGCTGTGTTTCAAAAAATATTTATTAATTTGTAAACTTTGTCACGCCAATTTGTCCATAAGATTCAGACCCAAATAAGCTTGACCTTGATTTAATTTAAAATTGCTAGATCTAAAATTCATAATTCAATTTATTTACTTCAAATAAACAATGTTATTTTGTGCATGCAAGGCATGATTCGATTCAAAAACTATGTTCATGATGTTCGTGCACAAAACGTTTTTGGCGAATACAAGGCTTATTCATTCATATTACGCTTAAAACGTGATCCGCATTTACTCTGAAATACTATACGCTTTGCATTCGATCTCGTTGTAAGGCTTGCAAATTATGGAAATGTGATGAACTTCTCCATTTGCATGAAAATTTACTATGGACTTGAAAAAACATAGGCTTGACTCGATTTACAATTTCTGCAAAGGAGCCTGATTTTGCACGAGTCTATTTGTTTTTTTCCACTAGACCAAATTCAATCCTAATGACTCTCCTCACCTGATAAACTACTGAGCTCATCTGATGATCCGATTTGGGATTGAATCATTTCTTTTCGACCGGATATGCAGTCACCAATGCATTTACGTATCGTTTACAAAAGTATACCAGAGCGAAATGGTGTGCCATGGGCGAAACTACAAAATCCCAACCATCTCATGAATTTTTGTTCTTCGCTTCATAGTCAGGGTAGTCACTCATGTGCATTCTACCAGTTTTTAAATGGATGATCATAGGGCGTTCGACAAACAAGTTTGAAAAACACTCACAAGCATGGGCGTCGAAAGGGGGGGCAGGGGAGGACATGGCCCCCTGGATTTTACGAATTTTAACAAAAAAGTTTTTCTTAGTTTCTAGGGGGAAAAAACAAATTTTGCCACTTTTGGCCCCCCTAGAAAATTTTGGAAAAATCCCCTAGTGCCCCCCTGGAAAAAATTCTTCCGACCCCATGCTCACAAGGAATGATAACTGGGGAGGTACACCAACTTCTTAAATCTTGTCGTAAGGAATCCCGCTGGAATGAACGTTTAAAAGCACTGTTTCATATGAAGAAAAAAAACCTTGATTTAGGGATAACAATAAAATTTACTTCGCTGTCTCTGCTTGGCTGGTTTTGTTACAGGTCTATTTCTTTTAAATCTAGTCGAGGCTTATGTGAGTCTTGTATTTTTCATTGCAGAGCTGGGATGTTGGGTTGCGTTTTCAGACGATAGCAAAAGTCGAAGTTTTGCTGTTCGACTTGGCTACGTTCAAACTTTTCCCTACTGGCTTGCTTTTGTTGACATAAAAAAACACTTTGCTTTATTTGGCATTTGAAAAACACTTGTATTAGCGTTGAATGATTTATCACTTTGTGGAAAGCGTACCCTGTCCCTATACCAGGGGTCTCAAACACACGGCCCGCAAACCTTTTCGGGAATTTTCAAATAATTAACATTTACGTTTAGTTTATTCACAGGTGTTTAAAAGTGCCCGGCCAGCGAATGAACAAGTTCCTTTTAAATGAACGCAGTGACAGCTAGAAATGATTTGCCTATAGTTCATGATACCTTTCGTAGGAAATAAGATGTAAAAGCTGTTTCTAATAAGGTTCAGGCATCGCCTTTGTTGCGTCAGCGTCATAATGCAGCCCTAGGGTTATTTTATAAGTCCTAGATTGGCCCTCAGAGCAATTTGAGTTTGAGACCCTGCCCTATACTGAATACAGTAATATTAAAGAAGTAACAACAATCTATGTGTAAGGCCGAATGGAAACTAAAAGCTGTTAGCTGGACAATCTATCGCCGATTGGATTGCTCTATCTTAAAGATAAGCCTGTCAGCTCTAATACTGCAGTTTTCATCTCCCCCAAATATCAATGCAAGGAATAACTTGTTGTTTAAATAACTTACTGCAATATACAGTAAAATAGGTTTTGCATTGCTATGCACATTCAGTAGCTTGTCTGAAGATTGTCATTATTGGTATGAGAAGCGTAGGCTGAGGCACGGGCCAACAATACAGGGTGTCCATAAAGTCCTGCACACATTAAAAATTTTTATATCGCAAAAACCACATAAGGTAGAAACTTTACATTTTCGAC
>JGI24021J15306_10013219_pt1 | contig 10254 bp, 5 predicted proteins | sample Ectturendosymbi1_FD_15306 | JGI IMG/M metagenome (IMG submission 15306) | reverse complement strand
CCCCCCCGTCTGCACGCCACTGACTACAACGCAGCCAAGCTGAATTATACCCAAGCGAAAAGATACATCAAAAACTTTCTTCTTGAAAACAGCAGAATCGACTGAATAAAGACAATTGCACAGAACCCCGAAAAGCTGTATCAACCGCCGCCGAAGCCTTCACCTGAAGTGCCGCACATAGGCCAGGTGCCCCTCGTCCACAGAGCATAATGTTTCTGCGGATAATTGCGATCTGCTCAAATTAAAATTTTGAACTTTTGCTTATAACGATGTTGAGAAATACGTAGAACAAAACATAGTAACTATTTGCCAGAATTCCGGAAAACTAAATCACTCTTTTGCTTCCACTACAGCTAGGCTACAACAAGAGCAGTGTCGTTCAGCGGTGGGTTTAGACCGAGCATTCGGAGCAGACAGAAAACATGCCGCTAAGAATACGCGGGTCGAACCTGAGATACATGGTCATGTTCAGAAATAGTGCAATCCTTTATATTTTTAATTAACTGAAATATTGCCTAAAGTCGTCAGCGTTTATGATGTCTTACCTGCTTCTGTTTTTAAAGTGAATAGCAAAAAGGGTGATCTGTTTTTGCAACCAGCATATTCCGGTCAATTTCAGCGTTAACGCCCCTATTCGTCGGGTGCACTATCAAAAGCGAAAAGGGGCGTACTACCTCTTAATGGGCACCGCTTCAAGGGAATGCCGTGGTCGTCTGGGGAACAACTGCACCAAATGTTCCCCACTGCTGCCGTAGTAATTCTATGAGGACAATTTCAAAAACCGGAAGGCCCTGGAACACAGACGATTGCACTGAAGTCGAGCAGCGATGTAGAACGTCATCTGCTGCGCATCGAGGTATTTTTACATTTTCTGCAGTGATATCGAGTAGTGTTATGTTTGTGTCAATTGCAGACGCCTGTCTCGGATGAGCGTGTTTGCGCAACCGAGCTTGGTTGCATTCAAAATGCAAATGCTGGTTCCGCCAGATATGTGTCTCTTGATTAATTCTTTAATACTCAATTTTCAATCTTAGTTGTGTCTGACAACAGTTTTTTTCAGTTGTTTTACATCATAACGAGAAGGTTGTAGCAGAGTAGCGGCATGTAAGTCGTTGACGAAAACTAAGAACAGCATTCGGACTTAGAGTAGAATCACACGGGACGCCAAATTTTATTTTACTGAGGACACAAACTTATTTTAGGAAAGAAGAAATCAACTAACAACAACCTTTGTCAACATCGACGACGGGGAATATTCTCTCTGCAGCCACTTGCGACCATGAACCAGGGCACGCACCCAAATCAATAAGCTTTATACCAGGTTTCAAAAATTTGTGTTCATCATCAATTTCTTTCAGTTTGAAAGCACTTCGACACCTTTGCAGAAGCACAGAGAAAATTGAGATAAACCACACTGAAAAAAATGATTCCACCCTAAAGTGTCAACCATGAAGAAATAGGTCACACATGCAAAAGATCACCCTAAAATGTTCACACAAAGTGATCAAAAAGGAACAACATGTTTAAAAACAGAATTTTCAACTTGACACTAAACTTCATATTTTAATAAGATACTAAGGAGTCATTTTCCACCATAATTACAATCATAACGAGCATGATGGGAGCAAAAAGTAATATTATCAGCCTTGAGCATTGTCCACTACACATAAACAACTAAAAAATCAAAAATGAAACTATTGTAATGATCATCGCATTAGTTGCCCACCTACAGTCAGCATTTAATCAGTATTTCTCTTCATTCATGTAACAATGCTGAAAATAGCCACATATTCTTGAAAAATATTTGCAAATTACAACTTGCCTGTACCCTTCAACAAACCGCTTCTTCACATAAGGATCAGCTAAATGTCTGGCAACAAAACCAGGCATTCCTTTGATGGCTGTTTCAACAAAGTTTTTGGGGCCAACTTTGATTCTTTTCTTTTTTGCTCGTAGAAAATATGACGAAGTGCCAAAGTAACTGACTACAGTAAGTCTGAAACTAAAAGGCAACAAAGTTTATTCCAAATGCCAGTTCCAAAACCAAACTTCACTGGGAGCAGCGTGAGATCAAGACTCTCCTGAAATCAGAATTTTATCACATTTTTGTTATCTAGCTCAAAACAATCTAGCATACGAAGGTTTGAAAAATGAGACGTATACTTTTCTGTTGCAACTTGCAACGTGACATATTAAAAAGTTCTCTTAAGCGCTGGCAAAATAAAATCTTCATACCAGATGCTTGATTTGTCCAAAATAGAATTATTCAAAAATGCTGAAATAATTGCTAGCTACCTGAACAAAATATTATTGAAGACAGAGAAAAATCAGAATTAAACAGCTGGCACAGGAAGTGAGTACAACAACACTGCACAAAAATACAAAGCAATCAAGGGACTTGTTTCAGGGCTTGCATTTTCTTTTTATGTCAACATACAGTAAAGACCAGGTAATAAAGTAAAAGAAAATCTCATGGAAAATTTCAGAACTCAATTGAAAAACAATAATAGGATTTGCATCTCCAATGACTAATGGAACACTGAAACACCAGCTGATAAGAATGCAGGGGAAACAGCAACAACAAAAATACGTACAACTATCAAAAAATACACAAGTAGGGCAACCAAAAGTCAAAATTTTTCTGCGTTTGTCGAAGTTTATGAAATATCCACAAACCAAATTCTATGCTCATACCAAGAGGGATCCCCAAGTTATTAGGTCAAAATTTATCATTTGGTCAAACTTTTCTTGCAGCACAGTTTTTTCTCTTTATCGATATTTTTGATATGCTTGTGCAAGTTTAGTTGCAATTCAGTAATAATGATGTTTTTTTTGCAATTTCGGACATAATAATGCTGTTTTGCCCACTACTGGACGATTGAATATTATGTAGGATAGGTGTGGTAAGATAAGAAACGTGGTTTATCAGTAGCCTACGTGGTTTGGTAAAAGCTCAATTCATTATAGTGTTTTGACTTTATGATGTTCTCAGGTTTGACTGCTGTTTTTATTAATGTACTTAACCATATATCATCCCCAAAGTTAAATAACCAATTTTTTTTCAATTTTCAAAGCATAGAGTGCATGAATATGCTTCTGGGTGAACCTCAACACCTAAACCTGAATTATTTTGCAGTTGCAAACGCAAAAAATTTATACGTCAAAATAAAGTCAATATTTGTAAATTATAAAGTCAAAATTTTAAGTTTTTAGGTCAAAAAATTGGTTGCCTAAATAATAAGGAATATTAGTTAGTGTGCAAACCATTTTTTGTTAACTTCAGACAGCAATATTTTTAGACAACACTATTTCAATTTTTTGTCGCAAGCAATTCTTAACCCTTCCTAGAGCGAAGTAAATAAAATGTAATTTTTTGCAATTTCATTTAGAAGAGGCAAATATTCCTAGTGATGAGTTGATGCATAAGTTGTTTGCTGCTATGTTAAAATTTATAAGTTGAATTATTAGCTAGGTCCGAACAATACATTTCAAACTGGTTCTTTCAGTCTTCCTCTGTGAATATGAAGTAAACAACATAGTTTAATGACATTCCTTATGGCATGTTTGGATCATTGTAACTGAAGTTTATCACATAATCCTTAGGGAGTCAATTCCACATTATCACAAAACTGTAATTATAGGAGATGGTGTCAACCATGAAGAAATAGGTCACACATGCAAAAGATCAAACAAACCATCAAATTTTGTTTTACAGAACCTAGTGATAACCTCAATTAATTGTAGGCTTCATACCTCAACCAGTTCATAAGTCAAGTAAAGTAGATAAAATCCTTATAAAACTGAACAGCTTCAGTGTTTATCACCTTTCTCTTTGTAGAATCTCACAGCACTCTGACAAGAAACAACTCGTCATCTGTACTGCACTAATGGAAACCCTAGCTAAATCTTCTAAAAACTTAGCACAGATCTAGGCCAAAATACCGACTTAAATTTCTGTAAGAGCAAACCAAGAAAAACACACCTAGTTCATTGAAAATCAAGAGGTAAAAATTGACAGAGCTTCATTTTAGATAGACTTATAGTCCAGCGAATGCAACCTTTTGAGCGTAGTGCACCAGTTCATGAATTATGTCAAAATGTTTATCGACTCCAAACATACTTTTGTGCATAGAGTTTTGTTGTATCTGATTTGAATATTAAAAAGTTGATTTCTTTAGGTCACTAACATATTATCCTCAATGTACATTTATTGTACACAGTGTGTTAATCGCACTTTCAATTCATGCAAGTAGACTCACTGAAGAATGAAATTGAGGTTAGGATTAAAGTCTAAACAGTATTATCTTAACCAGGGTTGCAGAGTCGAAGATTTTTTGGTGGAGTTGTAGAGTCAGATTCCTAAAAAACACTGGGAGTCAGAGTCGGATTTTTTATTTGACTCCAGAAGTCCAATTGAATTATTTTTTACATCGCACTCCCAAGTTAGGAATCCTAAATCATGTCTGCTGAAACGGTACAATTTCTTTTGAAACTTTTATTGAAACAGATTTCTTGCTGTGCACCACAATTTCTATTGATTGCTAGTTGCTACAAAATTACTGACAGCCAAACTTCATTCACGTTATGCTAAGGCAGTGGTGCACAAACCGTGGCTCGCGAGCCACATGTGGCCCACAAAGCAATTTTCATTGAAAGAAAACTTAACATTTTAATCATTTAAGAGAATTTTTTAGATAATTTTTATCATAAAAATTATGGCCAGTGAAGGGTTTCTGAAAGAAAAATGTGGCCCACGAGCCAAAAAGTTTGAGTACCATGGTGCTAAGGGTTTGGACATTTTACCTCAAACTATGCAACCTTGATCTTAACGCCTTTGCTGCCAGGACAGTTCGCATGAGCCTTGGTTTCTAGCATCTCTTAGCAACTCCATAACTTGCCAGGCAATTGTACTAGAGAGCTGTTTAAACCCTCAGAAAACTTAGCGAGTCTTCTAGTTTGCAATGAAAAAAATTTTTAGGTTTTGGCTTTTTTGTGGTGACATTATAAGTGGGGTCTCAAGTGTTATGCCATTTTGGCTCACGTTACCTGGCCCTGGGCCCAAACTGCTAGATGGAATTTGACTTTCTTAATTTGATTGGAAACTAGGTTAGAACCCAAGTTTTTTGAGCCTTTGATTGGTTTTCTAGTATTTCAGGTTCAAAAGTTATGGCCCAAAAAACAACAAAATAATTAATTAATCCCCTAATTAGGTAATTAATTAATTTGTTGTTTTTTAGGCCATAATTTTTGAACAAGAAAAGAAATGCTAGAAAGCCAATCCAAGGCTCAAAAGAAGACTCAGATTCTAGCCTAGTTTCCAATAAAAATTGAAGTGAAATATTTCCCTTATGTGCTTGGGGACCAGGGCCAAGTAACCTGAGCCAAAATGGCCAAAAACCTATCCCACTTATGACGTTACCCACAAAAAAACTGAAACTCAAAACCAAAATTTTTTCATTGTAAACCAGAAGACTTGCGGAGTCTTTTGAGGGTTTTAACAACTTTCAATCACCTAGCAAGTTATGGAGTTGCAAAGTGGCGTGAAAATAGCGGCTAATGCAGGAGCTCAAAAGTATGAATATATCGTACAACAGCAGCAAACATGTCAACCAAAAATAATTCTAAAATTAGAAGTAGAAAGCCTGGCCAAACTAGTGCAGGGATCCAGGGATTTTAGGGACCTCACAAACAAGATGAAGTACTCTTAAGGTTATGCTAACTACAGCATGGTACTCTGCTTATGAAAACTAGCTAGATTTGCAGCCTTGCTTTTAGCAGCACTATTAAGACTACCCTGCTGAACATGGTCAGAATCTTTACTAGCTAGCCTCAAACTTGGCTCTTAATCCACAGGCCTCATTTATGGACAGGCAAATAATCAAGGTTTATAACCCATAGCTTATGACAAGGCTGGGCAAACTTTTATCTAGAGCAGCTATGTCCAACTCAAATGGCTTACTGAGCCAAAAGTAAGTAAGTAGTAAGTTTATTGGCGATAAGGAAGATATTGCATTTGCATTTTCATGGTAGATAGCTTGCCAGGACACCGAAAAAAAACAGTACGGTTATCAAGTCAGGTGTACCTAAACAAGCTAACATTAAAGACACATTTAAAAATTATGTCACTATCTTAACCAGGGCTGCACATTGAATAACATATCAATGAGGGCCACACAATGAATGGCTTACTTTGATCTTAGCGAACTAAATTTAACTAAAGCTAATGTCCTGAAAGCAGTTGAATCCCAACTGCAATGGTAGCAGACTTGATAAGTGGCACTGAAGACCACCTGCAACAAAAATGTCAAATTCACGATTATCAAAAAAAGGACAAGATGTTAGTAAGCAGGATACTTTTGCTACAGTTAAAGTATAAACTGGGCCACACAAAACCTTTGATGGGGCCACATGCGGCCCATGGCTTGGACATAGCTGATCTAGAGCTATGAGCCACACTTTTAGGTGCCATTGGCAGGCGAAACACATGCTAGCTTTAAGATAAAATAATATTTCTCTGCCAGCTATGCCTATGTAATAATGCTAATTATAATCCATTGAACGCACATCATAGATAAAATAATATAGTACACATTACATAACTTGTTTAATGCTAGGAATGTAGTTGTTTTTCATTGGAAAAACAATCGAAATCAGGTGAAAGGCCAGCCACAAACTTATCTTCATAAAAAATTATCAAGGCCATGGGTTACCATATGCAGGCCTGGGGCCCATAAGTGTCCTGTAGACTTGACTTTGCCAACCCTGGCTTAAGAAACACATAATTTTTGTCCAGTTCTAGGCCTACCTAAACGATCTGCATAATCCACAGGGAAGTAAAACTTATTGAAGCAGATTTTATGTAGCTATAGAAATCAATTTCATGCCACCTGACATGGCAATTGCAGCACGCATGTCAGGGGTTGCCAACCCTAGTTTATACTTCCTGTGACGTGCTTGCTTAGATACATACAGTAGACCACACTAAAATGGACATTGGTTGTGAACCAGTAGCCAAAGATATTTTGGTCATCTGCCAGACTTCAGGGTTTGATAAGAGACAGTGCATGTTTTGAGACACACTGTCACGAAGCGCTTACTGTATATTGCAATAGAATCTTTGGGCTAAATTATATTTAAAATTACCAACCAAATTATGCAACACATCTCAAAACTACAGTTTCAAATAGAGATAGATTGATATATCGGTATCGGCTAGGGTTGCCAGATGTGTTTTGTAATAATACTGGCCTTTTTGTCAAAAGTGACAAGAAACTTATCAGCGAAAAAATAATAACAATAAGGTGTAGGCCAAGTTGTTGTAGTTATTAATAAACACTGCGCATTCAAACACAGCCTATCCATATCTTTGCCATTGGCGATAATAACATTAGTTGAGGTAAAAACTATATCAGAGAGATTAACCTTTCCACATTAATCACATTCATGACGAAAACTAAGCTTTGTATGAAAAGAAATTTAAGAAAACATTGAATGAACAAAAATTGGTTGGATTTAATAAGAGAACGAATTCTCAATCTCTGTATTTTACGCAGTGGAGTATAGGGTTCACTAGTCGCTACGATGTCACTCTCTTCCTGTTCATTTCTATGATTTTCCTGCATTCTTCTGCAATAACCTGTAGTAGTTTAGACAACAACTCCACCTACACTGGTTTCACAGTAAATTGCCAAAAAATGCTCATACAGATCATGTAAGAGTGTAGCAAGTATGACTAAACAAAAGAACAAAGAAAACAAAGAAACTACAAGCATTGTTTAAGTTACAAGTAATATCAATTTGCCCTTATTTTGGACTTAAATAAACTTTGCTAAAGGAACTGTCCTAACAAGTGTCACTACTAGATTATCATAATTTGAGGAGTTCTGCGCTAGTTCTCTCGAGTTACTCCAATGCATTTATTTTCAAAATACCGGCTTCAGGCATAGATTTTCAAAATACCGGCCTCTTTTGAATTAGCAGTAAAATATTGGCCATCTGGAACCTTGGTATAGGCCAAAACAGCCGATTTCATTGGCCTCAGTAGGTGTTGACAAAACGCCGTAATATTCCTCACACATGCAGACAACTTCACTTGCACAGAAAGCACAGCAAACCAAGTCAAGTCAATTATCTTGCAGCAACACTAGCAGGTGCGTTTTCGTAAACAAGCAGACAAGATGAACCATTACAACACATTTCGGCCGTCGCAGCTGAAAGAAAGCATCAGTATTAATCAGATTAATTAAAAATCATAAGAAAATATTGCAAATACTACAATTTAAAAACTTTGAACTCATAAATCCTGTTTTTAATGTTTTTGAAAAAAAGGTAAGGCATAGACTATGTTACATTTTTGACAATGAAGCAAAAAACAAGATTTAAAAGTTTAGAAATATCGGTTACCGGCTATCGGTCCATGAATGGCCAATTGAATATATTGGTATTGGCCCCAAAAAATCGATATTGGTTGATGAATGGTTTTAAATGAGTCTGCATATTGGTTTGCATTTATTAGACCAAAGGCTAAATACAAACGCTGAGCAACAGTTAAAAAGCAAGAATAAATATTGTAACAAAAGAAGTATTCCATATATTTTAAGTATCTAAGTCAGTGTTTTTCAACCACAGTTCCATGAGTGGCTGCCACGGGTTTCATCAAAACAGACCGAAATTGCTTGGGATGAAATTCGCAGCCACACTCCACAGTTCTATGCCGTTGTAGAAATGTAGACACTTTGCATAAGGTTCTATGAGCAATGCAAACATTGGCGCAAGGTTCTGCTACAGCAAAAACGTTGAAAAACACTGGTCCAAGTAGCTGGCAATGGCTATGCAAGGCCAACTGCTAGGTAGCCGGAACCTACATGATTCAGCGCATGATTGATATGATTAGCTTTAGTCACCACAAACAGAAATTCCATGAGTCATGTGACCTTAATCATTAGCATCATAACTGCTGAACTCAGCTTACGTTGCCAATAGTCTGAGGTGAGGTTGATTTCAGTTTTACTTTTGAGCATTGCCGGCAGTTGATCTGCATCGTACACTATGGTAATGTTTTTGGTTGTGATGTTGCCAGCTACCTAGCAGTTTACACTGCTTAGTGCATAGCTGCTGTTACGTAGGCACTGTCTATTTTTAATTTTATTATAACAAAACAATAGCTTTAGAGCAGTAACAGTAGTAAGTTTATTGGTGATAAGAGAGGTATTGTATATAATGTTTTCAAAGTAGGCAGTCTGCCAAGACATAAAAAAAACAGTACAGTTTATGTCAGGTGTCCCTAGAAAAGCTAACATGCAAACACATTTCAGTTAATGAAAGGCCATGCGAAATAGATAACTAGCAACACAGTGACAGTCAAAGGGGGATGCTGGCAGGATCAGGATGACCCACACAGTTGCAAAGGGGACTAACTGTAATATTGTAACACAACTTACCATGTATTATAAAGCACACTTCTTGAAAAAGCTACAAATGCTGCCATTATGATTATCAGTGACATCAACATAAGCCTCTGAAAATGAATATCAAAATTAACACTTATAACACTTAATTTAAAAGTTGAAATCAACCAGCAAACAGCAAGTTCTGCAAAACCTAGACATGAGTCATGACCACAGTAGGTTAAAAAGGTCATGCTCATTAGAGATGAGCGGACTGTCATATTTTGCAATCCAGATCCAGTCCTGAATTTTCAAAACTCAGTCAAGTCCAACCGCAGTCCAAAAATTTTTTCAAACGCAAAGTCCAAGTCCAATTGAAGTCCAAAACATTTGAAAAATGCAGCCTTTTCATAACAAAAATGCCGCACATTTCCTTTCCAATAACTCAGTCCAACTCTGGTCCTGATCCTAAACTTTGAAGTGATTCACAGTCCTGATTCAGTTCAAATGCAACGAAATTTGCTGCATCGCAGATGGATAACACTATTTGGAGGGCCGGCGGGCCGGGCGGGCTGGAGAGCCATGTTTCCAAATGAAAAATGTGAACTGTCGGCGGGCTGCACAGAAGACGACGGAAGGGCGGGCCGACGGACTGCACAAAAAGGCGGTGCGGCGGGCTGCAGAAAAGGGCATCCCTCCGGACCGCCCTTTTCCGCAGCCCAGTTTAATGTGCAGCCCGCTGGCCCCCCTTAATGTTTCTATTCTATTTGAATAAGGAAAAGTATTGTTCATAGGCCACATAGTTTCACTGGCCTAGTAAAAAACTTTTTTGTATAAACTTAAAATCTGAATTTAGCAATTTTTGGGG
>JGI24021J15306_10013218_pt1 | contig 10254 bp, 6 predicted proteins | sample Ectturendosymbi1_FD_15306 | JGI IMG/M metagenome (IMG submission 15306) | reverse complement strand
ATTTTTTTACTTAAAACAGACTCTGTCGTATTATGTAAACAAGTATACCCCAGTGTTTTCAGCTTTCTTAGATGCATATAAAGCATTTGACGTCTGGAGCTAGCCACAACCTATGATTTGCTAAACTAATTAGTGTACCTATGTATGTGCATAGTAAGACTTTCGTTGATTTGGTAAAGGTAACAGACCATGCAAATAAAATGGGGCACCACCTTCTTACCTCGCTTTGGTGCCTAATGATGATGTATATTTGATATGAGTCACTTGGAAAATTTTAGAGTGTTAACAAGTGAAGAATCAGAGTTGATGTTTATACATTTTTTAGAGCAGGAGTCTTTAAACAAAATACAAGAGCGGAGTGACTCCACTCATCTCTACTGTGCGCCATGTGTGGCTTGTGCTGTTTCTTTTAACACCTAGTGATAATTTAGTTGTTAGTAGTGTATTATGCAGCTGTTAAGGGCCAGTGAATCTGTGTTTCAGATTAATTTATGTTGTAAATTAAGAATAACTTCCAAGTAGAAAATGCCTGAACGGTTTTTATTAAAGTATACAGATCATGTGATGGTATTTATTTCCATTATTTTATGTTTATGGATAATTATACGCAGTGTACCTGAAGTATCTTACCAACATTTGGAAAACGACCTTTTGCATGCTTCAGACCAAAAACAAGTTGATGGCAATGTTTGCATTAATGAAGGTGATTGCTTAAGCGTAGACTGCTACTTTTGGTTGTGTTGTGATTTGAAAGCCCAAGCAGCAAGTGCGAAAAGTTTCACACTGTAACAGCAAGCAACAATAAAGATCACATGTCATGATCACTTTATTATTGCTTGTTCGCACCACTTATATATGGGTGTTGTTCTTCGCACATATCCCGTACGTGGTGAACCGCGCATTCAGCGCAACGCTAGTGGAGTGGTTGCAACAACATCCCTTTTTACAATGAACCGCACTGATCGCACATTCTTTTTGTGAAGGCTTCACACAGCACGACCTTCACATCCTGCTCACAGCACCATTTTGTTGCGATCGGAAAGCCTGAGTGGCAAGTGCGCAAAGCTTCACACTGTGGCAGTGAGCAACAATAGAGTTCACATGCCATGATCACTCTATTGTTGCTTGTTCGTGCCACGTATATATGGGTGTTAGTCTTCGCGCACATTCCGTTTGTGGTAAACCGCGCATTCAGCGCAACGCCAGTGGAGTGGTTGCAACAATATCAATTTTTTTGTAATGATCTATGTATGTCACATGTTTTCAGTTGGGTTTGTCACTGATGGCGTCAAATATGAGGTGCCATTTATGCAGCAGTAAAAACATTTTGAGAGTAACTGGTTTACCAAATATAAGAAGATAGCTGAATGGAAGTTCGCCAAATATAAGAGGTATTGGGATGTAGCGGGTTAGGAAAGTACTAAATAAAAATAGCTGACAACAAACACCAAATATAAGAGGTGCCATTCTGGCATGTAGTGCCAGTGAAAAGAAGTGAAGTATATTGAGAGGAACTACAATAATTAAGAAGCTGAATGAATGCAAACACCAACTGTAAAAGGTTTCAAAAATCAATATGTGGAAATCATGTGCTACATTCCAAAACATCTTCTATTTGGCTTTTTCAACTACCTTTTGTGTTTAGCAGTTTTGATGTGCTATATTCTAAAACCTCTTGCTCTTATATTTGGTGTTTTTCTCAACTAAATTAAATATTTTTCTGTTTCAATATGCTATATTCTAAAAGCTTTATTTGCTGTCTCCTTATTGACACCTCATACATTTTTCAGTACATCCTGAAACCTCTTATTTTTGCCACTATAGCTTCCTGGCAAATGCATTTCACTTGTTTCACTGTTGCATGCCAAAACCTCTAATATTTGGTGCTGTTGCCGATGAACCTTCATGTTTTGTGCTGCTTGTTAGTCTGGAAGTGGGTAGTAATCTTGACTGTGCTTGTGTTAGTTTTTAATCAATTGCTAACCAATACAGCAAGCAGAATGTCACTAAAAGCTCAGTAGTTACCAGTCTAATATTCTGAAGAAGATCATGCAAATGATGATTTTGATAGTAGCAGGAACCAAGCCACAGCAGTAAAGAAAATAATGCAACAAATCGAAAACTCACAATATATATAATGAAATAGCTTATAAACAAAACACCTGCCATAAATGGACTGTACACAAAGTCAAATCCAAGGAAACACATTGTAAATCAGTGAAACACACAATATGACAAAGATTGATGGCAATCAATACATTGAGTCAACCAACCAATCAATCAATTCTATTTTTACAGGTGGTATAAAAATGTCATGATTTAAAGAATAGAATACAAGGTTTGACGAAATCACCATGAGGTCATCGTGACTGCCAGTTGGCAATCAAAGATTATGATCAATGCAAAGAAAGGAAAAGCCAAAAAGAAAGCACAAGAAGTATAACAGACAAAGCTATATAATAGTCAGCAAGAATTGAATTGCAACAAATAGTGGCCCAAGTGTCAAACTAATTACAGAAAAATGGCTTCTGCCTGGTCTTAACAACAAAGAATGAGACACATATGCAATATCAAGAAGCAATGAAAATCATATTTGAAAGAGCAGTTGCTTAAATAATTTTATAAAAGTATGGTGTAGTGTATTTCAGTGCTTCTTAACCAGGTGAAGTGGTTAACCCTAGGATGAATGAAAATAGAGGGGCAAATGAAATTTCTGTTCCTAACATTTGTATCATCTTCATGTGTCTTGTTTTTTTCCCAAAACATATTACCATTCATGAATAAAATAGTGAACTTCAAGCATTCTAACTTTGCGTCTTCAGGAGTCAGCAACTTGTCACTTCAGAAAAGCTGTACAGTGGTGCAATTAACTGAAACTAACGAAATGGGGACAGATTTCACCAAGAGTTACAACATTTTATTCAATCGAGTGGTGGAATCTCTGCTTTGCTCTCTGCATGAGCATCCTGTACTCTTGTCCAAAAGTTACCTGCTAGAATCGCAGTGCTTTTGAAAGTTTCAGGCACCTGAACACTCATCAGCATAGCGTTATCCGTTTAGATGTGGGCCTAACCAATCAAAGTACAGGAGCAAACTACCGTATTTTTCGGACCATAATGCACACTTAAAATTCTTTAATTTTCTCAAAAATTGAAAGTGCACCTGATGTATGAATCTGGTTGTGCTTTCTCATCTTGAATCAATTTTATGTGGTAAACGCTGCTATTTATTTAATTACTTGTTATGATTTTTTTGTAAACAGACCACCGTGTTGCGTAATAAAGCAACAACAGTTGCAATGAGCAGCATCCCAGAGTAGCTAGCACATACCACAGGTCATATTACTCTGCTGGGCTCCTGACTAGATTGCCGCACACTGAATCAAACACACGCACAACTTTTATTCTGTGCGTGTCTAGCCAATTAGGCATGTGTGATAGATCAAACTCCCTTGTATGTAATGACAGATTAAACTCCCAGTGGCGACTCAGGAGTTATTGTGAAAGAGTAAATTTTGCTTCATTTAATGCACCTTATAATCTGGTGCACCTTATGAAAAAAACAGCTAGCATTCAATTTTTAATGCAACGCCTTATCTGGTGAGACTTGTGGTCCCGGAAATATGGTATTTGTGATATTTGTTTGTTGCCAATTCTGTATTGGTTCCAACATCTAATATGCATTTGTATCTCAGGTAATACATGCAGAAAGTCAACAAAATAATACAAAAACACTTTGTTTTGATGAAAGTAAATGTAAATCTATGGATAAAATTGATCAAGACATGCCAGCTTAACAGTTTAAAAACCAGGTTTGAAAAGAAACTTTAGCATTGAGAATAAGTTCACTTCAAAAGTTAAAAGGTGATAGTGGGATTATGATTATGTTAAATATGGGTTGTTCATCCCAGAACTTAAAAATCGAGCCATGAGCTATCTGCTCAGTGGATGTTTTGCTGTTTTAAATATAGCAACCAATTCTTATCTCATTCAAAGCCACGGAGTCATTTTAAAAACAAGCACGACATTTATCAGAACAAATTCCTTGCAATTGTTCAAGCAACAGCATGAATATTTGTGCCAATAGTAAAGTTCCCTCCATCATTTTAAATGACTCTGCTGGTAAAAAGCCTCTTCTCCTTTCCTCTTTTCAAATAGCACATGTGCTGATGAAATGAAAAAACATTTTGTGAAGCTGAGTTTGCAATCAAAACATTTGAAGGTTGTAGCCAATTTGCTTCCTGGCGGGAAGCATTCTGTGGATAAAGTAGAGCAAATACCATGGCCTAACAATGAACACTGGATGTACCATTATATCAGCCGTATTTCACAATTAGGGTGAATGGGAATGCAGCAATCAATGACAGGGCTGAACAAAACTGAAAAAGGTTAAGCAATGCTGGTCTATTTGATAAGTCTTTTCGAATGGGATTCCATAGCTTAGAACGATGGTTCTTAACTAGGGGCACGCCTTCCTGGGGAGGCGTGAGTTCTTACATGCTTCACAACATGGAAAGTTGTTGAACTAGAAAGTGTTTCATCCAATTTGCTGTTTCAAGTCAGGCTTGAAACAAAGAACAATTTCTTAAGAGAGGCGTGGCAGAAAAAAGGATAAGAACCCAATGGCTTAGAGCCTGTGTAAACAGAATGATGCTGTTTAACAGATTTGCATAAATGAATAAGTATCTTATTATCAACTTTTGTGTAAAAATTGTAATAATTTGATGTTTATTCATGCTCTTCTATAAGTTCTTTTGGTAGCATCTGATTGCATATCTTACACATGTATTTTGCAAGTTCATATTTATATATATCTCAAGGATATAAGTAGAAGAATGCATGCCTTATCTTTTATGGGAAGAATTGAGAAATATGCAAATGAACAAGTGAGTCGTGCGCATAGGTGAGAGAGTGTCCAGTCAGGTTAAGAAGTGGAAAGCCTTGCATAATCTATGATGTTGCAATGAAGATGTGGGCAATGGAAGTATATGATAAATGAAAAAATGCAATTTTTTACAAGTACAGACCATGAAAAATCAAAAGCACTAGGTTTGCTGTTGAGCCTTCAAGGAATCAGCCTGCCATGCTCTGCTTTCATGCGTTTGTGATGATTTTGACTGCATGAATCAACATTTCAGCAACAAGGCACCACAAGGGCGATGCAGCTAAATCTGCTCACAAACTATTTTACTGACCATGAATAAGTAACGCAGTTACCCATGGACTAAGATAAAGTGCCATGGTTTCATATAGCTCACATGGGACACAGTAATCCAAGAGTCAGGGGTGGTAATCACTAATCATAGCCAGTCATATCCAATAGGGTATAAGGTATGCAAAAAATTTGTCATTGAGTTAAGTGCATAAGCCTGAAAATAAAAACAAATCGTTCATGTAGCCATGATATGCAACTACTCATCACATACTTAATTAATATTGCTCCCAGACCCAATCACATTTAGAAAACCTAGCAAGGGTAAACTTACAAAATAGCAGGCGGAACTCTTATCAGGCTCCGCCCTTTGTCACAGCAGCTCAATCTAAACTTGAACCGTTGTGCTGTCCACACCTCATGGAGTAATGGTGATTTGTTCAAACAAGCACACAGAGAACACAGGTGAAAAGCCAAGAACACGGTCAACAAGTACTAAATTGGCTGTCAGAGCAACTGGGGGGCAGCAGGTTCAAGCATGATGCAATGGCCAACAAAGCACCACCTACACACATGTGCAATGCAGTGAAAGTAACACAAGGCTATACACAGGCAATGCAAAGAAGTTTTTAAATATGCTGATTGATTAGACTTTGTTGCCTTTGTGGAGACTAGTTGCTTAAACAAATACTGTATTTTCAATTCTGATTCATTGCAAAATCATGAAAGCAGAGCCCATTCGGTTGACTCCTCTGAAGCTTGCAGCAAACCTAGGACTTTTATTTCATTTACAGTTATGCTCATTTTAAACAATTTACCTGTTGTGTATGCTAAGGAGTCTATTGTGCGATAGTGTTGTTTATTTTCACACATACAGTTATCACCTGTATGCTCTAGCATTAATGTGTCTTATTGAATTGTTTTTGGTATTTAGATGGACCTTGTCTCCCAGCTGCTCTTACCAGCTGCTTTCAGGAACTGAGTTTTCCTTCAGCAATAATCATTGGTACCAAGAAAGGAGGTACAAAAGCTCTCCTCACAATGTTGTCAGCTCACCCAAACATTAGCACTATGCGTAATGAAGCACATTATTTTGATGTGAATCATTCATACATATTGGGCAATGAGTGGTGAGTTCTTAGTAGTGTGTGTGGTTATTATACGAGTATGCTGAACAATGTTCAAGCTTCTTTGACTAAGTAAAACTACTACTGTTAACTGATACATTTGTTCTAATAGAATCTTTGCAGTTCAGAACAGTTGACTGTGACAAGGTTGTTTTCAAAGCAAACAAGCACCTACAATTAAAACTACGTTGAAAGAATGTTTTAGTGTTAAACCGTCTCCAATGCCTATACCAGGGGTGTCAAACTCTAATTGCTCCAAGGGCCAAATGAGAACTTACAAAGCAACTTGAGGGCTGCATCATGATGCTGACGCATCAATGGCGGTACCNGAACCTTACTAGAAACAACATTTNCATCATATTTCCTGCAAAAGGTGTAGATAGTTACAGGGAAATCATATCATGTCTACCCTTCTCTTCGTTCACGTAAAAGAACTTGTTGACTCACTGGTCAAGCACTTTTAAACACCAATGAATAAAATAAATCAATTATTTGAAAATTCCAAAAAAGCATTGCGGGCTTCACAAAATGCCCTCGCAGGCCACATGTGGCCCACAGGTTTGAAACCCCTGGCCTATATGCTGCACTAGGATTTTAAATAGTCCATCTCCAGTCCTCTAACTTGTCATGACAAACATTCTTGGTAAGTTTCAATTTTGATGGATCTTCTTAAAAGTGGGCTTTAAATATTTTGTTTGCTGCGTCAAAATTTTTTATTGAGTAGGCAATCCAAATGTAACCTTTTATGCATAGCTAAACATGGTGGCAGAATGTACTGAGTCAGTAGTACATTTTTATTTATCGAACAAGCTGTCACATAAGCCAAGCTTAAGTCTTTACAGTGTTGTTGATCTGAAAGTCTTCTCATTCAGGAAGTAAAACCTGACTTGTACATGTGTTGCTGTTTTGCAGTGGTTGTGTTGCATGGAACATGATTATTGAGTTATGTTTCTGTCTTGCAATATCTTACAATTCTTATTTTACTATAAACATTTGTGTTTGTGTCTTCTTGGAGAATAGAGAAAAACAGGCAACTTGTACTACTTCATGGTAACATAATGAATGAGTAACGATAATGTAACGACTAAAGTACATGCAAAGTACTAATGTACTTGCTCGCCGCCTGTTTTCAGTGATTTACACCCTTAAAGGTATCAGTCCACCAACGATTTGCATTAGTAGGGTGCCGTGAGCTCAAAAAGGTTGGGAACTAATGCCCTAAACTCTTTAAGGAGCTTTTTATCAGTGCATTTCATTAATAGGAAAGTGGCCATTGTATAATTGCAAAATAAGCTTTTTTTAAAGTTGATTATATCTTACAGTGCTACGTGCATGGTTAGCAACGGTGGCAAATGCTTACGCAATTGTATCAATTGGTTTCATTTTCAAGGCAGTAGTGTGAGTTGAACAGCACTACATTTGTTTGCTATCCAAAAGTATTATTTTGCAGGTACAGAAGCCAAGGGCCCTCTGAAAAGATGAAGATTTTAATTGAAAAGACCCCAGCTTATTTTGTTAAAAGTTATGTACCAAGAAGGATCTTTTTCTTCAATCCAAGCGTTAAGTTGATCGTATTGCTGCGAAACCCCTTAGATCGATTAATCAGCGATTATGACCAGGTGATTTCATTCGTTAGTCTGTGTGTGTGTTTTTTTCGAAAGAGGATACCACGTTGTTTCTGATTTTATATGCTCCGTTGCTGATCAACAAATATAGGTACTGAATCGAAAGTGGCCACAGGGGCAGTGCAGAATGCAGTGGATCAGAGACCAGTAGTCCTCAAAAGTACTTGGACCCGCGAGCCATATTACCAGTATCCTTTGGTGTGGCGGAGCGCAAGTTCTAATTTTTTCAAAGGGTTGGCCTTTGTTAACGCCACTGCCGTTTTTTCTTCATACTATCAAATATCGTAAAAATAAAGCCAATGGTAACCCACTTTTAGGGCGTATTTTAGTGAGCAAAGCGTCCAGCAAATGTGTATACACAAAAATAATGCACTAGTGCGCTGACACCAATTAATTTTAATTAGATACAAATTTCTTATTCTGGAGTTTTGAACCCCTGTGGGACAGAAATAAATATTTGGGCTTGGAAAATAACCCTGGTTTTATGTAGAGTAAATGAAAAAACGTGATACTGCGTAATGCGTAGTAGTTTCGGGAAGTTTTTCCAGTGGTAAAACATGTCCTGCGTCACATTTTTGTAGATGCATCATCAGGCAGCTTTGCTAACGATTGCGTCGTTTTGCTGTTCGCACATGGCTGAATGCCTGCTGCATGTGTTCCTGGCTTCTACTTTGTAATAATTGCCTGACGTAGGTAGGCGTTGGTCCCGATGTTATTTGAGTTTTAAAAACTCTTGAGTTCATGGGGACTTCTGGAAAAAAATTCTGAGATTCCAGTTTAGTTTCTGTAGAACTCAAAAGAACGGTTTATTAATTGACATAGAAGACGGAGTGCAGTCAGGCATGAACAGTAAAACACATTTCAACAATATTGTTGCATTGCGTAAACTTGCGTTTAGGTCTGAAATACAGCTTGCTGTTCAAACTGCAGTATGTATCATTTTTAAGTTTACGCATTTTGACCGATAAAGTTGCTGAAGCAGAAAATTTTCAAACTGTTGTACAGTACAAAGTCTCATAACCTCATGCAACTAGGCAGTCTTGAAGGAAATTGCTCAGGGCTAAGATCTCCGGAAGTTTGAAACCCTTTCTTTTGAATGATTTAAGAAGCCACGTTATGCTTGTGCGAATCGTAGTATACATTTAATTTGACTGCATTCAACCCCTTGAGAACCGCTATAGCCACTTAGATGGCTTTCAGGCAATTTCGTTCATAACTTGCCAACCGCTCGCGCTAGAGAGTCAATGAGGTATCATAAGATGCGGATTTTCGTGTACTTTTGTTAAAGAAATTGAGTACCTTCGGTTTTGAAATTTTTTGGGGAAGTGTAACGTCACGAAGAGGTCCCAGTGACGTTGTTGGGACCTGTGGCAAAACGTAAACTGCTGTACTTGCCTTTGTGGCTTTTACCAAAAAGCTAATAGTCTTGAGTTGTTGTAAAAGTAAAAGAAGCTTTTGTTTGGCAAACAACTATGCACCACAACTAATGCAAAAGTTATATTGTAGTTTAGAGAAAGCTTTTATTTGATTTGCCCCATATGCAAGAAAGCAAATATGATTTTTCTACGTCATGGAAGTAGAAATCTCGGTATAAAGTTTACACATATCTGACTTTGGTTTTCGTTACTGAAAAATAATCCGAAAACCATTATGAAAAGTTCCGCAAATTAAGAGGCATCGATATATTGCTTGGGGTTCGCAAGATTTTTAATAACGGACTTGGGGTCCGCCTTCCAAATATATCAAAAAACCCTGAATCAGGCAAACGCGCTTGCTCTCCATCAAACTAAATACATGATCTGCAACAGATGAACAAATTTCTTTCTGGCCGCGTCGCTGTGAGGACCGCAGACGGGAAACTAATTCTTATTTATCAAGTATATATACTGTTGTCAAGGAAAACCCGCATCTCGATTTTACAAAAACTCGTTTTGGGGCGTTTTTTAATGGACTCTGCTAGCGAACCACTGATCTACACTAGTGTTTCCCATTAGTATTTCACTATGAATCCTCTGTAAATCGCTACATGAGCATTCCGTGACAGTACGTTTCACAAAGAACGCCACTCCATATTTGATGACAGCATTCAGCTTGATTTGTTAAAAGCGATCAAAGTAAATGCTTCAACACTTGCATGTAACTGTAAAGCAGTGGTTCTTAACCTTTCTACCCACTCGTACCCCCTGAGCTTTCGTTAAATTTTCTCGTACCCCTTGTCTGATATCAAATAGTAATTGATACTAAGTTGTAGAAAATTAGCATAGTTGCCTGATGACATGAGACAAATACAGCTTGAAAGTTTATTAGTGAAGGCAGTGATCTTTTCCCTAGCTTTGATCATGTTCATTGCC
>JGI24021J15306_10013215_pt1 | contig 10255 bp, 4 predicted proteins | sample Ectturendosymbi1_FD_15306 | JGI IMG/M metagenome (IMG submission 15306) | reverse complement strand
TTTATCAAGGATATACAAGTGTAGAAGCTTACTTCCCCGACGCCAGATGGTGAGCACTTCTGTCCGATGTTTCAGTTTGTGCTGTGGGTTTTGCTCACAAGTCTGTCTGATGCGTAGTCAACGATCACGGGGTCGAACCTGGGTCACAAGGCTGCCTGGTGGGTAGCCAACGATTACGGCCGGTCAAAAATTCTTGTAACCCCCAAACATTTGCTTTCTCTTACACCTATGCTTTGGGTAGCCAAGTTGTGTTTACTCGTTGCAGTGAACCCAATCTTACCTAAACCGCAGCAAATAGAAAATTTTACGTTAGTAAAACAAACAGTCAAAGTAAGCGTGGTCGTTTTCGTTCGAGAAAATCCGTTTGCTGTAAAGGAATAGCGCTTCAGACCACGCCCCCTCCCACTTGGGCTTGCGTCGCAGACCTCAGTTTATCCATTTTGTAAATGTTTTAGGCTAATTAGAAAATTTGTTGATTAAACAAGTTGACAATTTACGTTAAACACTTTTTTACTATGTAATTCGGCAGGAAAGGATGTGGAGCTTATATAATCAAGTACTGCTCATTAGATAAACCGCGAAGCCCAATAATTAAACTTCTTCACATTATCGTTTCCAGCGCCAAATCTCTCGCAAAAATTTACTTTTAACAAGTTTTCTTTGAAAACTCATGTTTTATGCGTACGACATACTAACCGAGCTGAGGGCGTGCTTTAGGACTGGACTACAGTCACCTCTAACTCTTGAGTGGAGCGAATCTAATAACTGCAAAAAGTCCATATAGAGAGCGACTTGGTTGCGATCATCACCAGTCATAGTCCAATGCGTTTATCAGCGGCTTTGGTGCATCATTGAAAGAAAAGTGATTTTCCTATTAGGATCAAGAAGTGTGGCTTGTTGATATTGCACAGCATGCTGGAATAGATGATTTGCAGAGGCAACAGAAACCTTTAAATTTGCATCATGTACCAAAGCATATAACCGGGCTGAAAGGTGATTACCTTTGTATTCATAACTTTTTGGGTAATTAATCACTGGTTGCGTTTTGGGCAAATACTGCAAAATTGCGAAATACCGTAAACTTTGTGGATACATTAAATATGTTTGAAAAAGGAATTTCAAATTAATGCATTTTCATAGTTACCTGCAATAACGCTTAGTTTAATTCGCACCAAGTTCGAACTTAAAAGTATACATTTTCAATGTCTTTCTTCCTTTCGCCAAATCTATGTGAAAATTAACTTGGCAAATGATATAGGTAACTTCAAGTTTCAAACAACGCAAAGAAAATTTGTTCGGTCTTACGTAATATTGTTCAATAAAAAATGTGATTCCACATGCAATTTGCAAAAGCCCTCATTTCATAGTTGCGTCAAACTTAACCAAGTATCAAAAAATGTTAACGCTGTATTCTTGCAACAGAAGTGAAAACCCCATCTTGAACTCCACTTAGAAAACATGACATTGTTGACCAGGTTCGATTACTATACCAACTACGAAGAGACGACCCGCGGCTCGTCCAAGAGCCTCCCGGCGCCTCTCGGTACCATTCCCATACATGTTCGTGGAGGAGTCGTGATACCAACCCAGGAGCCTGCTTCAAACACCGTGCAATCACGAAAGAATCCTTTCGGCCTCATTATCGCTTTGGATGACTCGGGCAGAGCGTCTGGTTCACTCTATTGGGATGGTGGCGACACGATTCAGCCGCTGGAGACTGGCGAATATGCTCTGTTGCAGTTTTCAGTGGAAAGCGTAAGTCATTTTGTAGTGTGTTGCTACGTACAACCTTTCCTAGGAGGTGATAATCACACTTACTGTTACGTATTTACTTTGATAAGCAACAGGCAAATATTTACTTATTGTTACATGGATTTGACTGATAAATTCTTTGGCATAGTCTACCGTGGTGTAATTTCTCGTTATTTGTTTTTTTAAACTGCCTGGTTCATCTGCACGTCGTTATAATAGCAGCCTACGCATGTTATAAACGCAGCATCTAGCTGCACAGTAGTATCCATGGCAAATGGCAATGTATGTTTAAAGTAGAAATATCGATGCACTTTTTCCGAGCTTCCTATCTTCACGGTCGTTAGTAACATTTAGCAAAAATGTTATTTAATTTAAGGTTGCATTATTCCCAATTTTAAATCGTTGAAGCTCTGATATTTTCTGTGACACCCTCTCACAACAGAAAAGACACAGTTTGTCCTAACAACCGATAATGTTTGTGTGATTTAGAAATTTGAGATATTATCGCCATGAATGATTTTGTATTGCTTGCATAAGCAATAGCGCTCTATCCTAACGCTAGTGTATAGCTGTCATCGAACTAATATTTAAGGCGAAGGAAAGCGCATACCTTTGACGTGGTATTGTCAAAGGTGTTGCATAATTGCATTTCTTTAAAGCTGCCTTTCATCGGGCACATTATCACGCTGCTTTTTTCAAAACTATTGGTCTATTCATTTTTTGCGAATCCAGTGTAGAAATTCTTTCTGCTTCATTTTTATTGTCACGGATATTGGAGCAGGGTCTGAAAACAGATCATGCACGAGAAGCATCAAGCGAATAAGAACGAAAGAGTTGATTGGCTGCTCGCAGAAACATATAAATTGACGGATATTTTTCAAAAAATAAAGTAGAATAGTAAAAACTGAGGAACGTATGCTTCTCCAAAGTTGACGTACAACAAAGAAAGTTTCCTGGTTTTACCTTCACCTAAATGCCATAAAATCAGGAATTTGGTGAAACTAATGTTTGCAATTAATCCAAACTGTAAAATTGCTCAACAAATATTATTATAGTTTTGGATGTTGGTTATTGCTTGTGTTTAACTGGTTGTGTTTTCATTTTTTATTTTCTATAACTGGTTGTGTTTTCTATAACTGATTGTGTTTTTATTCTATCCACCATGATTTAATTTTATCTTCGTCTTCACTCAAACTGTAACTCCCCGTGAGCAGTGTTAAACGCTCCTAGCAGAGCTGTAGAGGAAAACCTCCTTTAAAGTTGCAAGTCCTTTTAGCCATGACGCAGTTAAAGTCATCTTTGAAGCGTGGATTTTAAAATGCTACACAATACAGGTCAGGAAATATAAAACTATTTTCTTATCATCGTCACCATCATCATGCATTTTTAGAACTCCCTCACGACTACAGCTAGAGGAAGTGATTCTATCATGAACGGCATGATAATGCGCAGTTTGAAGATCCTTGGCGTGACATCACCGTCTTTTTCAGTTTTAGTAAATGGGGTGCCAGCAGCGTTTTCCTATTCGAATGGGGTAAGACATTTTTGCAGGTCTTGTTAATTGTTTTCTGTCGCCAAATAAATGCTTGCTGCAAGCTTTTGAAGAATCGCCAGGCAAAACTCTGCTTTCTTCTTTTTGTGATGATTTAAACTTGCGCATGTCTGTATTGAACTACCTCGTCTTCACAAAGGTGACAAACAAGTGAATCAGTTGTGCAAATTATTTTTTAATAGGAAATCGACTTCACGCAACACCACGCATCCTCAGTCCTAAAGTGTTATTGAATAAGAATTTAGGACTGAGAATACGTATCGATTTCCTATTAAAATTTTCTGGTGGATCCAAACCCGTTGTCTTTGTGGAGGCTAATTGCTTTGTCTTCTGTCGCATATTTAATTCATCTCCGATAAAAGGAGAAAAGGTGTGATCTATCAATATCTGCTGAGTCTTGGCGTTGACATTTTGCATGTCAGTTAACGAAAAGCCTAAGGTAACTCATTCTGAAAAAAATTATTGACAAATACCTTATACCACCATTTAACTCGTTTTGCATCATTTGTTGCAACAACGGCTAAATCTGGCCATGCATGATGCAACCGGCATTGGAGGTAATTTTCTTCCAATATTTGCAGTCAGAGACAACTTATTTGTGATTTCGAGATGTTCAAAACGTTTTCCATTTTATTGCTTACGTAACAATGCTTGCACTTGTGCAGTTATGATGCAACATTCCTTAAAGCAAAAAAGGCGGGAGGTTTAATTTTATTTTTACGATGATGCTTTACTGCTCCAAGTAAATCAGTGCAATTTTAATTAACGTGAATTGTTGTAAAGTGCACCGTCAGGACACATAAAAAATTACAGCATAAAATGCTTCTTGCAAATTACTTTAAAAATATACGAGAGCGAATGCCACATAGCCTCATCAACATTTGTTTGGGAAAAATGGATATCATTTAATATAAAAATTCCAGAAGTTCGAGTTGAAGTATTTTTAATAAAAATTCTTCTTTGACAACAAGCGAAATTCTCCTTGCAGGCGATCACCGTATCGGATTTGAGCGTTTCCATGGGCTCGTCTTTCAATGTTCAGTGGTGAGCCATTCTGAACTGCCCCTAACTGGTGGACTGCTTCGTTCAGCCTGCTGGTACTGTGTTTGTTGAGAACTTGACGTGAAAAATAAAAGTAACTTAGATCTGCATTTAATCTGTGCTGGTGTTTGGTACTTGCAAAAAAGGCTCATTAGCACCGAAAATATTTTCCGGCTTAAATACTTTTGAACTGCTAAAGTAGTGGCGTGGTATTTCATCGTGCTGGGCATGATTGCGCTTTGTCATCGTTTACTCACAAACACTCGTCACAAGCGTGAAGGATAAAACTGCGTGAGAACAATTCTGAATTTTGAAGGTTTGGGGTTGGTGCAATGTTTTGTTTCAAAGTGCCCCGACAAAGTGAAACAGATTGATTTCTTAAACCTCGAAGTATAGGAGCCAGTGAACTTTCTTAACAGCTTGTTTCGCGTTTGCAACAAACTAGCAAGTCGTTTTGAAGTGGAAAACAAAAGCGTAGCACTTGCCACATGAGGTATGATTTCTTTCTCAGCCGAAAACTTCAATACTGCTTTGCAATCTCGCAGAATACGTTTTAGAGTAGACGATTTCAACCAATGAGTTGTTGTTACTTAATTGCCATTTCTTCAACATTGCTAACCGGAATAACCAGTGTCTGCCGAGTATTTCAAAAACCACTGCACGTTGTTTCAGCTGTTGTATTAACAGCGTTTATTTTCTTGGCATCAATGTGCCTTTACTTTCGTTTTTAACACTGAAGCCAAAAGATGTGGGTCAGTGACACAATGCAGCCTGAAGTGGCAATTCAAATCAACTTGATCAGTGCAACTGGTAAATAGCCACCTGTTTTTATCTTCAGTCGCGATATATTTATGAACAACAAGCAGCAGCATCAAGAAATAATCATAATCTGGAAACCGACCTAAACGAATTACAGTGCGGTATATTGTTCATATTATTGTGACGCAGTGTCACAATATGGATTAATTTATTGGAGTCTGTTAAACTTCTGTTCTTAAAAGGGATGCAATTATGCAAACCAATTTGTGCAGCGCGGACTTTGAGATGTTGTTTTGAACGCTATGAACTTGTGCGAACCACAGCGAAAGATTTGTGACTTGAAGGCATTGCGCTTGACGAATGATCTGTGATGTAAAACTTTCCGGCAAGCCTTCCTGCATGGCAGCTTTGCAGAACCTTAAAGAAGACTTGCTACGTGAATCAAGTTCTCTTCCAATAACGCACGTTTCGAATAAGAGACTCTCTGCAGATAGTCGGCCTTCGAATCGCCGTACTTTTTGTTTTGGTATCAATTTGATTTTTGACTGTGAAGTGATCAAAACAAAGTTCTGACCGGTGGTAATGTTCCCCGAGGCCGCTGGACCTTGCGCTATTGACATTATGAAGTTCATTAGCTCATTCGCTGCAGCAAAAGTACAGCTTTACGACTCATAGTAAGAACAATAAAGCACGATGCAAGAAACATTTCTTAGTCGTCAAAATAGCAATTTCAATATGTGTGAATAGAAAGCTTCTTAGAATAAGGTCGACGACAAAACGGGAAAACAATCGAACTTTAAAAGAACAGTTTTTCTCATTAATATGTTCAGGCCCTAGCCCCGGGGGTCTGCAACAATATCAAGCACATTTTTTTGGAAATATCAGTGGAAAAGTTTAACTTAAACTGTGTTGTGTTGTAACTGCTCTGACACTTTTCACGATAACTAGATCTGTGGAAAATAATTTTTGAGGTAATCTTATACAGCCTGAATATTTGATCAATTGACAACAACTTTCAACTCACATTTTCTCAGTTTTCTGTCCTATATATTATGGGAAAACCTGAAAAGCTGTGTGAATGAGCGTCGTGCTTACGCTCCGAAAAACGTAACAAGGCGCTTGCGAGCTTGAAAGTTAAGCTGTTTTTGTCAAAATAGTTTCTGTTCCTCTTTACATGGTTTGGTTTGTGGCAATATCTAAATATCAAACTTCAAATCATTGTGACTAGTTTTGCCAGATAGCTTTTTAATTCTGTTTTTGAACTACCTACATCGAAAAGAAGTTATTCCTAAGCAGAAGACAGGCACTTTGCTATTAGTTGAGTACAAACTTTGCGTGTTAAAGCAGGTTTTCTTTTGCTCTTATGCAAATAGAATTATTGACGTTTTTCATTTTACATGAAGGCGGAGTAACTCGAACAAACTGTTTCCCGCACAACCAACTAAATGCACCACCTCATCGTCAGTGGAGGACCAGGGCTGCCAAAACTGGGCAAAATTATTTTGCCTTTCCAAATAGATGAACTCCTACAGCTATAAGCAATGAAATTAATGCAACGTAGCATTGCGGACAAAACTCCGTGCCATCATTCAGAAAAAGTCAAGATGTATTACTGGCAGATGAACTGCATTGCAATATATTTGGAGGTTCCAACACACGGATCTCCGAACAGTCTGTTGGTGGACTGCAATAAAGAGGAGTTTTTGAAGTCACAGGCGGATTTCAACTTGAGCAGAGAATTTCCAGCAGCACAGCTGGTGGTCTTTATTTTTCCAGGGCACCTGGTTGAACGTAAAACAAAAGCAGGCTCCTAGCTCGGCAACCTTTTTATCAAAAGCATAAGCCATGATTTAGCATGCATAAACGAAAGTGTTCAAGGTTTACTCTAAACAGTCATGCAAACAGTACTATTTATCTCCTAAAGAAATTGTCGAATGCCGTTCAATACGAAGCGTACGTTATTTGTAGAGCATGATGTTTGACGAACAAAATTCATGAGTTTTCATGAGATTTTATGTAGAGCTTAATATGTGTGAAGCAGAAAGCTTTATATGAGCATATCCACAAATCGAAAATTCCTCCCGAGACGCCCGACTAGAACACCAAATTCCTTTTTAAAATAATCGATTTAAGAAACAAGTTTCACTCTTGTTAGACCACCCAAAGCCTTGTTGGAATGCTACAGAATAGCAAGATCCGTGGATACACCAATTTCCAGCTTGTGCTGTCACAGTTGAATCCTTTAATCTGAAACTGTTTTTACGTAGCAGCAAAACACGATGTCAACACGCCCTAACGCTTATCTACCTTTTTTGCGACACAATGCACCATGCTTTGTGTACACAGAAACCACAGCAACCTATTCAGAAGGAATTCATCAGAAACGATCTTTTAAGTCACTGGCAATTTTTACTCTTTTGTAAAGTCAACTTGTTCCTGTAGCGCGTTGCAGGAAAGCTGCTGAATAGTGCGTTTGTTTCTGACGAAAGTTAAATAGGAATCTTTTCATGCATCTCTTGTAATTGCAACTTTTTTATCTCTTCTAGCATTTTAGTTTAGAGATTCTCAACTTTTCTCTCCACGTGCATTTTGCGGAGCAACTTTTTGAACAAACAGCATCTCATCCACACAAAAATAATGGTGTTCTCTTCCACTGAGCAGCACTGTTCTCTCAGCCGACCTACTTTCACTAACAGGTGTCGCCTCAACATACAAGCTCAGTTAACTTACAAAGTCTTTGATCTTTCCAAACTCATGCATATCTGTTTTTTTTCGCTGAGATATTTCGATCGTATTTTTTGCGAGACTTTTTGGTCACTGAAACAATTCAGTCATTTATCTCACAGTTGTATTAAAACTCATCATAAATGTGTTCATTAGCCTATATTTTTTAGACATTTTGACCGATATGGCTTAAGTCTTTTTCGGTCATTTCAAAACAATTTCGGTTTATGACCGAAACAAAACCAGATGCACACTAGTTGANCACAGTAAGCCACCTTATCTGGTCCACCAAAAACAGCAAGGATCCAATAACACGAAACCTTACTTAAGTCAGGCATTTGTTGTTAGGCCAGCGGGAAGCACGAACTTAAAACTGCTGCTCAAATGCCTAGGAATAAAGGCAGGTATAAACAATTTGATCTTTCTTCGCTGGACGTATGGCATGCCTGTAGGTAAACGTTGACACTTCGGTTCCCTATCGACCACGCAAAAATGAGTTTTATGTATTTCAGGCACGATAGCATGTAGAGGACATTGTGTGAAAGAAATTTACGTTATTTGCCAGAAAGCAACAACCACATATGCCATTAGGGAAGACTGAAGCTACGGAACATGATGGCGGTCGCTGGTGGGGGAGATTTAACATAATTGAACTTGCAAAAGTTTTTGTTTAAGTATTTACTGCGTAAACTGAATATCAGGCGTAACTGGATATGTTTTCAGGCTTGACAAAGTATTGTGTATACTCACGTTTTCGCATCTTTTCTGCCGTAGAAACCATCGGTAATCACAAGACTCTTTCCAGAGGGACATTTAAATTCCACTTCACTTCCTTTTCACACCGTCACTGTGTTGCCAGCAAGTTTATCTGTAAGACGAAAGAGAATTACATCCAACCTGAACTGATAGTGTACCACAAATAACAGTGGTGTGCCTGTCCACAAGTAAGCGTTTTGCCGTGGTGATGTTAGGCGGGGGCTCGGTTTGAGGCAACTTCCAAGCTCTGGCTGGTTTGCTGAGATGTTGTTTTTAAGGCAGACACTCGTTTGAGAGAAAATTACTGTGAAATTCAGATAACTTATATTGAAGTGGAAAACGGTATTTTATTTATCAGCTTTATGCGTGGAATGTACAGTAGATAAGCACCACACACACACGAGAGAGATGCATTACCCCCAGTTTGCATTTCTATTTTACATCCGACCATGGATTAGCCCAGGCCCGTAGTCGCGGGGGAGCGTTCGGCAGCATTGCCCTCCAAATTTTTTGTGCCCACCAAATGTTGTTTTGTCCAGAAAAATTTGTTTTCAACATACAATAAAAACAAAAGTCTTGTCCCCCTGAAAACGTATTTTGTTCCCCAAACCTTGAAACCTGGCTACGGGCTCGGGTTAACCTGAACTAGGTCTGTAGTGTGATGGCTTACACCGGTGGCTTTTAACAGAGACCCTAGTGAAAAATGTGGGTGCTCCCCAGAAGGAATACCATAGTGTTTTCTTTTAATCCTCAGATGCACAAACAACAAAGACAACACAAACAGTTAACAATGCACCTCCTTTGTAGGCCGCGCAGACGAGGGTTTCACGTTAATTTCTTTAATAATAGGGTTTCACAGGCTTAGAAAGATTAAGAACCACTGCTGGCCTACACTAAACTAAACCGCTGTCATTAGCTAAGATGTACCACAAATCTTACAGGTACTAGCTTAAAGTGTGTGGAAGTTAACACATACACATGGGCAACTGAGATTCTCAAACAAAATGAAATACCATGTTGAGTTGCTTAACTTACTGGAGCCTTGTTTCAGTGTTCGTTCTTCTTTAAGATCGACTACGCATACCAACTAATTCCTACCCTTTGAAGCGCTGGGTACAAGCATTCTGTACCAGTCCCGTCGCCATTTGGGGGCTTTTGTGGGCTTAGCCCCTCCAAACAAAGCTCCAAGCCACCCAAATTGAAATATGAAACACTATAAATCAGTGGAGTTTTTATCAAATTTTCAGAATGTCAAGCCCTCCTGCACAAACCTAGATCCCTCAATTGAAGACTTTCTGGCGACGGTTCTGTTACAGATCAGAACTTCTGTACCCTTGTGTTCTTTTAACTAATGTGGTATGGACCTTGTGTCTGAGACAAATAGCCAAATAAAAACAATAGAACATAATGGCTGATTACCTGTTGTGTTGATCTAGCTTAGGCCCGCGCCCAATTCTCTGACCCGAACAGTACCTCCTCTCCTTTAGTCTGAAAGGAGTTTCTTTCGATCACAATACAGCGTCTGCCGCTCGCGGGTCAAATCAAGTGACCAACTTGGAAAACTCAACAGAAAACAGATCATAGGCATAGCCGGGGGGGGGGCAATGCACCCCCCAAATTTTTAGAAAACATAGTCATTTTGTGCTTTGAGAGGCGTTTTTCCAAACAAAA